>Ga0326727_10000663_pt1 | contig 138503 bp, 120 predicted proteins | sample MB2enrmetagenome_FD_207643 | JGI IMG/M metagenome (GOLD analysis project Ga0326727, IMG submission 207643) | Lab enriched peat soil microbial communities from McLean, Ithaca, NY, United States - MB29MY | ecosystem: Environmental > Terrestrial > Soil > Wetlands > Peat | place: USA: New York... | reverse complement strand
CCTCTGCTCGCGCAGCAACGGCCGCTCGCTGAGCCGCTCACCGAGCGCGAGGAGGAGATCATCGCTGTGCTCGAGTCCACCGGCGCCAGCTTCTTTGAGCCGCTGCATCAGGCCGTCGGTGGCGGATATCCTGGCGAATCGATCGATGCGCTCTGGAGCCTCGTCTGGCGCGGCCTCGTCACCAATGACTCGCTCCACGCCCTTCGCGCATACACCACGCGCCCTGACTCCTCGCGCCCGCAGCGTCGCATGCATACCGGCATGGTCTTCCGATCCCGCCGCACCACGCCACCCAACGCGCAGGGCCGATGGTCGCTCCTTCCCCTGCGCGCACCTCTTCGTAAGGAGGGTACGGGCTTCAGCCCGTACATCAAACCCGCCCAAACGGGAGGGGCATTAGCCCCCGAGGCGCACTCCGCAACTCCAAGCGCAACTGAAGCCAGTCATGCCCTCGCTCTTCAACTGCTCAACCGCTACGGCATTCTCACCCGCGAAGCCGTCGCTGCGGAGAACATCCCCGGCGGATTCAGTGCCGTCTACGATGTACTCAAGGCGCTAGAAGAGAGCGGCCGTATTCGCCGAGGTTACTTTGTGGCCGGGCTTGGCGCGACGCAATTCGCTTTGCCTTCCGCAGTCGACCTGCTGCGGCAACTCCGCACCGAACCGCCGGCCGAAAAGCCCGAGTTCGTGCAGCTTGCCGCGGCCGATCCCGCAAATCCCTACGGCTCCGTGCTTCGCTGGCCCGATCTCAGGGTCATGGACGATGACGCAGAATCAGCGCCGCGCATTCTCACTCGCGCCGCTTATGCCGAAGTCATCCTTCGCAACGGTCAACTCGTCGCCTGGGTGCGCCGCAACAACCCAAACCTGCTCATCTTTCTTCCTGCCGATGAACCGGAACGGTCGCAGGCCGCCTCGGGTCTCGCGCATTTTCTCTCCGCCCGCGGACAGGAACGCATGCGAATCAGCAGCCATCAGGGTGTCCTGATTACCACCATCAATGGACAACCCGTAGTGGCTCATCCCATGGCCCGATTCCTTATGGACGCCGGATTTCATCCCGGTCCGCTCGGACTGCACCTGCGCCGCATCCCGATTCCGATTCATCACGATCCGCACGCCGCCGATGCGGCTACCGAGGAACTGCAGTAAGCCATGCCCGAAGGGGACACCATTTTCCGCACTGCGCGCTCCATTGGCCGCGCATTCACCGGCAAGCTGATCACCGGCTTTCGTTCAAATTACCCGTTGCTTACACGCTTCCATGACGACACACCCATCACCGGGCAGACCGTCGATCGCGTGGAATCGCGCGGCAAGTGGCTGCTGATTCATCTCTCCAGTGGCGCCACGCTTGTCACGCACATGCTGATGAACGGCTCCTGGCACCTCTATCGTCCGGGCGAACGCTGGCGCAAACCGGCCCGCGACATGCGCATCGTGCTTGAGAACCGCGACTACCAGGCCGTCGCATTTACCGTTCCTGTCGCACGCATCTACACCGCGCAGGCTCTGGCACGTGAAAAGCGCATTCCGCCGCCTGGGGCCGATGTGCTCAGCGAAGACTTTGATCCCGTGGCGGCAACCACTCGCCTTCGCGCCTATGCCGGTGAAGAGATCGGCGATGTTCTGCTGCACCAGCAGGTGCTGGCCGGCGTAGGGAATGTCTTCAAGTCGGAGGTATGCTTTGTGGAAGGCGTGAATCCGTTCTGCCCCGTCGCCGCTCTCACAGGCCAGCAGGTCGCTGACCTCATCCGCACAGCTCAAAGCCTGGTTGCAGCGAATGTCCTTGAAGATTCCGCCAACATGACCGTTACCTACCGCGGTCAGCAGCGCCGCACCACCCGCAACAGCAGTCCGCAGGAGAGCTTATGGGTTTACGGCCGCTCGGGTGCGCCGTGCCGCCGCTGTGGCAACGCCATTCGCCATCGCCTGCAGGGACCGGATGCGCGCGTTACGTTCTGGTGTCAGACCTGCCAACCCATGCCCGATGGTTCCAGCTAGTTTCAAAATACTTCGTTCACAAGCCGAGCGTACGCACGGTTCAGATGACTTCTCGACTTCGGATCGATGTCATTTATGAAGCGCTAACATCGCGCAGGGGGGTAAGTGTCAGCAAGGATCGGCATCAGGATAGCGGCTGTGCCTAAGACCAGATACGCCATTGCCCCGATCTAGAAGGCTCGCTCGAAGTATGCAGCGGTTGTCTCCGGCTTCAGTTGCGTTCCTGCGCTCGTTTAAGCGGTTCGCTGTCCGTTGCCTGTTCCGAGATCGGGCCTCGTATTCGACTCGACAAGTCGCGAATTAGGAGAATGTGTCTGGGAAGCGTATGCTGAGCATAGAGGACTGCACCCCATTTTCCTCCGTTCTCGGGTCTCTCGGCATAATTGCCCCAGTTCAAGAAAAAGCCCCGCCACTGAACTGATTTGCCCGCTGTAATTCGTCGAGCTTGGCCTCGGTAGCAAACGCTCCATAACCAGGAAATGAGGCTATATGCGATCCACCCTGGTGTACGCCGCCGGCCTAAGAATTGAAAATCGTTTTCTACTCGCCTCTACGGCAATGCGGGCCGTTCGCAAACTCCATGTGAACGCGGCGCGAACGGAAGACACCATTAACAAGGTGTTTACCGAAGTCGCAGCCAGCCATCAATTCATCGGCGAACTGCCTGAAATCACGCCGCCTCCCGCAATTGATGCTTTGCTCATCTCGCCTGGACTTTGATTCAGCCCGGTCGGCACAGTCTTCCAGTGTGTCAATTAGTAGAATCTGGGCCTCGATCCCGCTCGAGGCCTCGATCGGCCCCTTGCGCCGGCATCACCCAGGCCTCTCCGAAGTCATCACCCAGTTCTATCTAAAATCATCAGTTGGGTCTCTCTAAAGCAATGCTATAACCCTTCGATCTCTGCCATTTGCCGCTTGAGATCCCGGTCGAATGCTGGAGATCTGGCACATTCCGCCCGCCCATGGCTAAGTCCTTCACTTTAGTGCTATTACCGGGTCAGACGCGGAGACCAAGGTTGTATATACCTTCCCTGAAGCCCCTTCCACACTAGTTATCGCTACAAGAGAAAGCTGCTCGGTGAATTCTCTCCAGCGCTCAGGCTTCTGAGCAGCTGGGATCCGCGCAGTGAACGAATGAATCCCTCGCGATGAACCGAGCTCGATAGCCCGGGTAATATTCAGGCGATTCAGAGGCCCAGGCACCACAGTTTTCAGTCACCAGCTCAGGAAGAGGTAGATTCATGAAGAAGATTGGCGCATTCGCAAGCTTGATATCGCTCCTATGCCTTGGTCTCGCGGGTTGCGGCGGGGGCAGTAGTCATTCAAACTCACAAGGTACGGGGTCAACCCGAACACTATCTTCCATCACTGTGTCGGGAGCGAATGCTGCACGATCTGTTGCCGCGGGAGAAACCCTGCAACTGACTGCCCAGGGCAATTACAGCGATGGAACGACCGCCGATATTACTTCTCAGGTGACGTGGGGAACATCGGACTCCACAATCGCCAGCTTGAGTGCCTCGGGCATGCTTACCAGCTATAAAGCAGGATCTGTGATTGCCACGGCCGCGCAAGGCTCGGTAACGGGAACTTTGTCGGTCACGGTGAATGGGCCTGCTCTCTCCTCCATCTCGATTTCGGGCGCAGGTTCACTGGCTGCGGGATCAAGCGAACCACTTACCGCTCAGGGAACATATACAGACAAGAGCACACAGACATTGACGAGCCAAGTCATGTGGCAGAGCTCGGATCCAACTGTTGCAACGGTGGGCAGCTATGGATTGCTCACGTCATTGAAGGCGGGAACGGTAACAATCACCGCTTCGATGGGATCTGTATCCGGTACTGCCAACGTTACTGTCACAGCGCCCGTGTTAATCGCGATCATTGTTGGGACGCCATCTCCCTCACTGGCCTTGGGCTTGACAGAGCAACTGACAGCAATCGGCCAGTATTCGGACAAGAGCACGCAGAATCTCACCTCTCAGGTCATCTGGCAGAGTTCGGATTCGACTGTCGCCACGGTCAACGCCGGTGGTCTTTTGACTCCAGTGAAGGGGGGGACAGTTACGGTCTCGGCCACGATGGGAACGGTGGTGGGCACGGCAAACGTAACGGTGACGTCAGTGACGCTTACCTCGATTATCGTAGGCACGCCATCCCCGTCCCTTGCCTCCGGGCTGACCGAACAGCTTACAGCAACCGGCGTGTTCTCTGACCAGAGCACGCAGGACTTCACTACGCAGGTGACATGGCAGAGTTCGGATGCCACGATCGCTTCGGTCAATGGCGCTGGTCTGCTGTCTGCGTTGAAGCCTGGAACGGTCACGATTACGGCGACGATGGGTGCGGTTTCAGGGACGGCGAATGTTTCATGCACGGCTCCGGTCCTGAACGCGATTGCAGTCGCGACGCCATCTCCGTCATTGGCTTCAGGGTCAACTGAGCAACTCACCGCTACTGGTACGTATTCAGACAAGAGCACCCAGGACCTGACGACACAGGTCGTATGGCAGAGTTCCGACTCGACCGTGGCAGTGGTTAGCGGCACCGGGGTACTCACTGCGTTGAAGGCGGGTTCAGTGACAGTGACTGCGACGATGAACTCGGTTTCGGGTACGGCGGGAGTAGTGGTCATCGCCCCCACTCTCTCATCAATTACGGTTACGCCCGCTGCATTCTCGATTGCATCGGGGCAAAGCAAGCAGCTTTCGGCGCTCGGCACTTACAGCAACGGAACCACCCAGGACGTGACGAGCCAGGCTACCTGGAGTTCGAGCGCGTCCGCAGCAACAGTTGACTCGACTGGCTTGGTTACAGGTGCATCGGCGGGAACTTCGACCATTACCGCAACAATCGGATCCAAGAATGGGACGGCTCTGGCAACGGTGTCATCCGCCCTGCTCCAGACGATCGGGGTGACTCCGGCAACAGCTTCTATCGCGACCGGGCAGACCCAGGCATTTGCCGCGAACGGGATCTTCTCCGACGGCAGCCAGACCGACATTACAAACAGCGCGACCTGGAGTTCCAGCGCTGCCAACTTCGCCACAGTTGATCAAACAGGTCTTGCGAAGGGCATAAGCGCGGGTGCCGCAACGATCTCCGCAAGCTCGGGATCATCTACGCCCGGAACTGCGGCTCTAACGGTGACACCGGCGGTTCTCACTGAGGTTGATATCTCGCCGGATGGCCAGTACATCCCGGTTGGCGGGCAGTTCCAGCTGACCTTGACAGGCACATACAGCGATAACACAACCCAGACCATCACCAATGCAACGTGGTCATCATCCGATCCGACGCTCGCGTCTATTGACCCGAATACCGGCATCGTCACAGGAGTTGCAAACAGCAACAATAATCCTGTAACGATTACGGCGAGCTACGGCGGATTTTCCGACACCACCACGGTGTACATCACCGCGGCAGTGCCTGAGTCGATTCAACTCTCGCCTGCCACGGCCTCGATTGCCAGCGGAACCACGCTGCAATACTCCGTCAACGTGGTGTACAGCGACGGCAGCATCCAGCCGGTGACGGCGGGGCTCTCGTGGTTTTCGTCCTCAGCATCGGTTGCCGGCATTAACTCCAACGGAATGGTCATGGGACTTGCCCCAGGCCAGAGCACGATCTCGGTCGTCTACAACTCTATGTCAGCCACGGCTGCACTCACGGTCACGCCGGCAGTTCTGACCAATATCGTAGTCACACCCGTGACGACGGTGGTTGGAGTCAATGGCAACGTGCAGTTCACGGCGACCGGGGTCTTCTCGGATAACTGCACACAGGATGTGACTTCGCAGGTTGTGTGGACGTCTTCCAACGGTGCCTTCGCGGTGGTCAATGCTAGCGGTCTGGTAATTGGACTGAGCACCGGTACGACCACGATTACCGCGACCTCTGGAACCTTGAGCGGCTCAGCCACGCTGAACGTGACGACGGCGACACTGGTCTCCATTACGATTACCCCCTCGAATCCGATTGTGCCTCCGCGCTCGAAGGTTCAACTGACGGCGATCGGCACATTCAGCGACGGTTCGCAACTTGTACTCTCGGGCGTGTCTTGGCATACAACCTCTGCCAAGTATGCAATGGTCAACGGAAGCGGCGTTCTTCGCACGAAGAAGGCCACAAGCAATCCAGTCACGGTATACGCGAAGCTGAATGGAGTCACTGGAACCACCGGTGTCACGATCACGTCGATGACGATTCAATCACTGGTTATCCAGCCGGCAACACCGACGATCGCAGTCGGCACAGCCCAGCCGTTTTCGCTGATCGGCACGTTCAGTGATGGCGTGACAACGGTGGACCTGACTGCCTCAGCACGTTGGCAGACCTCGAACTATGAGGATGCCGTGATCGACAGGCAAGGCGTTGCAAGCGGAGTGGCGGCTGGTACGGTAACGATCACCGGAAGCTTCAAGGGCCAGAATGCAACGGCGACGCTGACGGTGTCGAACGCTACCATTCAGAGCATCACGGTTACGCCGGCATCCCCGACCATCGCGCTAGGCTCAATGCAGCAATTTGCGGCGAGCGCCTTGTTCAGCGATGGGTCCACGCAGGACATCACCTCCGTCTCGACGTGGACTTCGTCGACGCCGACCGTTGCGGTTGTGAACAAGAACGGCGTGGCATCGAGTGCGACCCACGGACAAACTGACATTAACGCGACGTTCCAGGGTGTAACGGGATCGACCCTGCTGAGCGTGAATTGATTTCGAGTGCACGTTCCCCAGATCGCGCACTGCAACCAGAAAGGGCTCACCCAAACCAGGGTGAGCCTTTTTGTCGTCTGAACGCTGTCAGGTCGGTTTGCCGGACCGGCGAGTATGCTGCAGATCGCCCGAGAGAGGGCAGTGCTCGCAATCCGGTTTCTTCCCGCAGTGCGCTTTGCCAACCGCGACCGAGAGAGCATGAAATTCATTGAGGAGCATCGTGCGTGTTGAGTCCGGATCACGGCTGAACGCGTCGCGAGTGAGCTTAACCATCTCCTCGTAGCCTTTGCGATTCTTAGCCGGCGGGGGCTCGACAAGTTGATGCCGGATCGTGATGCGGCGCAGGTATTCGTCAGCGACCGGTACCGGGTGATCAAGCGCGTACAGTAAAATCGCGTCCGCCGTCTCCGGACCCAAACCGGGGAGCGCGAGCAGCCGCTTCCGCACATCAGCGGTCTGAGCCGCTGCCAGCCGCTCGAGCGAGCCGTCGAATTCGGCATCCAGCATCGCAATGAACGCCTTGAGTGCTGGCGCTTTGCGCGTGTAGAAACCCGACGGCCGAATCAGCTCCTTCAACGACTCAAGCGGCAAAGAGCGCAAACCGTCAATCGTTAGGGCCCCTGCTTCGCGCAGATTCTTCAGCGAACCTTCAACTGCTTTCCATGATGTGTTCTGTGTGAGGTACGCTCCCAGGATCACCTCAAACCGTGTCTTGGCCGGCCACCAGAATTGCGGTCCGTATGCGCGGAAAAGCTTATCGTGCATCCTCCGCAACCGTTTCGCAGCAGACGTCGCCGAAGGTATCGTCACGACTTCTGATCTCCGCCAGGCAACGACCGCAGCTCCGCCTTCCACTCCAGGATCCGGGCGCGCGCCGCCGCGGATTCGGCTTCCGGAACATGCCCCGCGTGCTGAAGCGAGATTGAAAGTGCGGTGTGCGCAAGGGGATCATTCGGAGTCAGGGCTGTTAGGGCAAGTGCCGCCGCAATCGATTGTTCCAGCCGGCCCGCGTCGCGCAGCGCGCGCACTAGTCCATGATGCGCCTCAAAACAGTTGGGATCCGCGCCGATTGCGGCACGGAAGCATTTGACTGCCTCGGCTGCATCGCCCGCGGCAAGCTGGCCCAGCCCCTGCTGCGAGAGCTTTTCGGCTTGGTTTGAGACTGTTTCTGTCACGACATTCTTTAGGATAAGGGTTAAGCCAGTGCGCCGTCATGGGCGCGGCAATTCTGGAGCAGACATGAAAAGCTACACGGAATATCTCACCTTTGAAACGAGAAAGCGCCGCGAGATGGTGCACATCACCGAGGAGGTGGAGCAGATCGTCAGGCGCAGCGGCGTCAAGGACGGCCTGTGCTTCGTTTCTCCAATGCACATAACCGCTGCCGTTTACGTCAACGACCTTGAAAGCGGCCTTATCGAGGACATCGGTAAATGGCTCGAGGAACTCGCTCCCGCGCGTCCCGACTACAAACACCACCAGACCGGCGAAGACAACGGCGACGCTCATCTCAAGTCGCTTCTGCTGCATCATGAAACGACCCTGCCTGTAACCTGCGGCCGGTTGGACCTCGGCACCTGGCAGCGCGTCTTCTACGCGGAGTTCGACGGGCAGCGCCGAAAGCGAGTCATCGTAAAAGTGCTGGGAGTCTCGTAGGAACAGCATTCGTTTACGGTTTGGTAATTCTGCGCCAGCCGCTTCTGTCTTGAGTGGCTTCCGGTGCGGAAATGTCAAGAACAGCGCGCGGCATCACAACGATATCCACCCGCCGATTCTCGGCCCTCCCGTCGGCCGTGTTGTTGTCGGCAATCGGCCGATACTCGGCAAAGCCCGCCGCAGAAATCTGCTGCGGCCGAATCGCGCGCATCTCGAGAAACATGCGTGCAATGCGCACGGCGCGCGCCGAGGAGAGCTCCCAGTTTGAATCAAACTCTGCGTTGTGAATTGGAACGTTGTCCGTATGTCCCTCAACGCGAACGTCATACGGGGTGTCTCGCAGCGCGGCCGCGATCTCGCTGAGTGTCGGTGTTGTATCCGGCTTCGGAATTGCACTTCCAGAATCAAAGAAACCCGCCTCGCGCAAACTGATGACGAGTCCATCGCGTCCGAGTTGGATGAACACGGTGCGATTGGCAATTTGCAGCGCCAGCCGCTGTTGCAGGTCACGGCGGATATGTTCAAGATCTGTCTGGACCTTTGCGGCCGGAACAAGCGGCCCTGCCGCGATTCCCGGCTGCAAGACAGAAACCGATTGGCTCACCCGGCCCGTAGCCGCAAGCCAGTGTGAAGCAGGAGCGATGCTGAGAACTCGAAATGCCTCGTCAATTGCTGCAGAAACCTGCGCCTGCTTCTTCTCGTCGGCCTTGGCAAAGGCATAAAGCACCACGAAGAACGCGAAGAGCAGCGTAATGAAATCGGCGTAGGAAACCAGCCAGCGCTCGTGGCTGACCTTCGAGGGAGAGGTCTTGCGATTCAAGCCGCCTGCTCCTCTCTCCTGGCCTGCGCATCCTTCAGGAATCCCGACAGCTTCAAGGCAAGCATGCGCGGATTCATCCCTTCGAGAATCGAGATCACTCCCTCAAGCATCATCTCCCGGCGCTGCTGATCATCACGGAGGTGAATGCGGATCTTTCCTGCGAAGGGCAAAAAAAAGAGGTTCGCAATGCCCACTCCGTAGATCGTGGCGACAAATGCCACTGCGATTCCGCGTCCCACCTCCTGGATGTTATCCAGATGCTGCATCACCTGGATCAACCCGAGAACGGCGCCGAGAATTCCGATCGTCGGAGAGAACCCGCCAGCCGATTCAAATACGAGAGGAAGCCTTTCCTCGCGCTCCGTGGCGCAGTCCAGAGCCACGCGCATAATCTTGCGCAGTTCCGCAGGCTCTGTGCCATCCACTGCGAGCATCAGCGATTGCTTGAGAAAAGGATCGTTGATTCCGGCCAAATCTGCATCGAGCGAAACAACTCCCTCGCGGCGGGCCTTGTTTGCAAATCCGACAAGCAGCCCGATCAGCTCCTCGTCCTGCCTGCGCCGGGCGATAAAGACCTGCCCCATGCTGCGAAATGCAGCCGTTACCGTGCCCACTGGAAACTGGAGCAGGACCGCGCCCATGGTGCCGCCAAAGACGATCAGGGCGGCGGTTGGCTGCAGGATCTGGCTTACTTTGCCGCCTTCGATCAGCAACCCCGCGATGATGCCGGCAATGGCCAGGAAAACTCCGCCGATGCTGCCCTTATCCATTCGTTATTCCTCAGCAGTCCGCATTGCATTCGGTCAACCGCCGCCGGTCAGCATTTTTCCCAGGGTGTTTCGGAAAGGCCGCGGGAACCGGGCTCTTCAGGAAACTCGAGGCTGGACATTGACGCAGCACGCCTCATTTCGTCGTCTGGCGAAAGCCTTCGCGAAATTGTAGCCAGCAGCCTTGCCCGATACTCGAGCACGCGCTCCAGCACCTCGCTCAGATTCTCGCGAACGATCAGCTTTTCTCCATTGATCAAGGTAAGCATTGTGTCCGGCGAGGCCTCTGCAGTCTTTATCAGGTCGCTGTTAAGCAGCATCGGATTGCCATTGAGCCGCGTGAGTTCGATCATCTTGCAGGCTCCTTCAACTGAGTTCTTATCTTTTATCGGCAGCATACGTCAGGAAGATGATTGGAGCGCAAATTGCTGGGCCTCTTGAAAAAACCTGTAAAGTCCATCCCCGGGACGCCGATGAATGCAGTGGGAAACGTGGTTCCTTCCACAAGGTGACCCGGGGCAGGCGAATGGCGCAGGCGCCCGGTCAGGCACCCGCAGCAGGAACTCACTGGATCAATTCAACCGGAATAAGGAGAAATTGCATGTCACTGGGTGTCCTGAATAACATCTCCGCAATTTACGCACAGAACAACCTAAGCAATACACAGGCTTCGTTGTCGAAGACTCTTCAACAGTTGTCCTCTGGTTCGCGCATCAACTCCGGCGCCGACGATGCCGCCGGCCTCTCCCTGGCCAACGGGCTGCAGGCATCGGCCACTGCTCTGTCGCAATCGGCATCGAACGCCTCAGAGGGCGTCGACATGCTGCAGGTTGCCGATGGGGCCATGTCGCAGATCACGAACATGCTCAATCGCGCCGTCACGCTGGCTACCGAAGCCTCGAACGGCACGATGAATGCGAACCAAATCGCTGCTGCAAACGCCGAGTATGTAAACATTATGGGCGAGATCACCAACATAAACACCAACACGGAGTACAACGGCATCTTGTCTTTTGGGACGGTGTCGAAGATTTACACCACGGACGGCACTACCAGCCAGACTGACAATGCCACCGCGCTCAATGCAGTGGATGCGGCTACTCTCGGGTTGACTGCAGCGGGTTTTACGACCTCGGCGACGGCACAGACCGAGCTGGGCAAGATCACCACGGCCATTGGAACCATCGCATCGGATCGCGGCACAGTGGGCGCCACGATTAACACGCTGACAGCCGTCGGTAATGTCATGAGCACCGAGTCCACAAACACGTTGGCGGCTCAGAACGATGTGACCGCAACCGACTACGGCCAGGCGACATCGGACATGTCGAAGTACCAGATCCTCAGCCAGACCGGCATTGCGGCCCTGTCCCAGGCCAACCAGTCGCAGCAGTTGATCACCAAGCTTCTCCAGTAGCCGTTCAATCTGCGATGTGGGGAGTCGTAAGACCTCGGGGAAGGCAGAAAACAATCTGCTTTCCCCGGTTGTTTACGGCAAAATCAGGGATGGTGTATCCAGTTTAGGTCTGTAAAGGATCGCCACTCCCTGATGGTCGCGTCGACTTGAGGGTTGTGGTTTCGGGATACATCGTTCCTGGTTTTGCTATAGTCCACCCGGCCTGATTGGAGTTTTCCAACACAACACTAAATTGCCTGGACATTCATCTGCTCGCAAGATTCTCAGGAGCGCACCCATGGGTACGGTTGGTTTGAGTTTCGGTTCTGCCACAAGCGGGCAGGGTTTTGATGTCACCAGCACGGTGAACCAGATTGTGACCAACCTTCAATCTGTGGAAACGCCATGGAAGACTCAGCTGACATCCCTCCAGAACAAAGACTCGGCGCTATCGAGTCTGGGTACCCAGCTCTCCACACTCACGACGGACTTGCAGAGCCTCACTGACTTCAATGGTGTTCTGGCGAACAAGACCGGCTCGAGTTCAGACACGAATGTGCTGGAGCTGACTTCCGCTGGTTCAACTGCCGCTGCAGGAACGCACACTGTGACGGTGCAGAACCTCGCCCAGACATCCAGTGCAGCTTCGGATGCAGTGGCCGCCTCCGATGTCTTGACTGGAGGAATCACATTCAAGATCGGCTCGGGGTCCTGGCAGACTGTGAACGTTGGAGACGATGGATCCTCCTCTACGCTCTCAGGGCTGGCGGCTGCCATCAACGCTGCGGGCCTGGGAGTTCAGGCGAGCGTGCTTACCGACGCTGACGGCACGGAAAGGCTCTCGCTGGTGAGCCAGAACGGCGGTTCCGCCGGGCAGATCACAATCGCGAACTCGACCAACAATCCCGGCGGTCCTACGACACTGGCGGATTCGACCACCTCGGATTCGAAAATCGGCCTGGGACTCGCTACCATCCAGAATGGGATTGACGCCAATTTCACCGTTGATGGTGTCAGCCTTACGAGCGGAACCAATACGGTGTCCAATGCGATTCCCGGCGTCACGTTTCAGCTTCTTTCGACCGGCAATTCCGGTTCGACCCCGGAGAGCGTGCAGGTTGTCATTGCCAACGACTCGTCCAGCATCCAGAGTGCGATTTCCAAATTTGTGGACGACTACAACACCACAATTCAAGCGATGAATGCGCAGGAGGGGAAAGACTCTTCAGGAAGCGCAGAGCCCTTGTACGGCACCGCGGTACTGGCCCAGCTCCAGCAGGGCTTGCTCTCAGCCGTAAGCTCTTCCTTCGGCTCCGGCGCAGTCAATTCGCTGATCGCTCTCGGCATTACCGCCAGCGCGTCAGACGATGGCACGATTACGCTGGATAGCAATACGCTGAGCGACGCATTGAACAACAATTTCGATCAGGTGGTCTCGTTCTTTCAGAACTCCGGAAACTTCGGAACGACATTCGCGCAGACACTGAACGGCCTCGGCAACAACAGCGGCGCCGGCGGCGCCATCGCGCTGGCACTCAGCGAAGACAGCAGCCAGGAGTCAACGCTGAACGGCAACATCTCCAAGCAGGAGGCGCTCATCGCCACGCAGAAGACCAACCTGACCACGGAACTGAACACGGCCAACCAGATTCTGCAATCGATTCCGGAACAACTGAAGGAAGTCAACGAAATGTACAGCGCGATCACCGGCTATAACCAGAACGGGTAGGAGTATCTTAATGGATTCGTATTATGCACACGCGCTCGAAGGAGCCTCGGGTGTTGAGCTCACGATCGCACTCTACGACGGCATCATCCGCTTCATGCACAACGCGATTGACGCGGTCGAACGGAACGACGCCGATCAACGGCGTGCAGCGGTCAAGCGGGCAATGGACATCGTGATTCACCTCCAGGCAAACCTCGACAAGGATGTGGGTGGCGAGCCGGCGAAGGCACTCGAAGAGTTCTACGTGGCGATGTTTGCGCTCATGCTTCAGGGCTCGCAGGCGAATTCCATGAAGAAGCTCGAACGGGTCATCGCCAACGTTCGGAATGTGCGCGACGCATGGAAACAAGTGGGCGCCGATCCCAATCTCAATCGACCTGCCTTCAACCGGCAGGCGGACACAGATCAGAACAACCTCTCGCAGAATCCGGAGACCAGCTCTTTTGCTGAATCGCACGCAGCCGCCTCATGGACGGCATAGCGCATCAACCGGCAACCGTCAGCTCTTCTTCCAACTGCTGTTTCTGGTAGAGGCTGGCGTAGTAGCCATCGAGCGCCAGCAGTTCATCGTGCCTGCCCACTTCCACAATCCTGCCACGGTCAAGCACGGCAATCTGGTCGGCATTGCGCACCGTTGAAACACGATGCGAGATAAGAATCGTGGTGGAGGTGGCTGTGTAGTTGCGCAAACCGCCCAGGATACGCTCTTCCGTGTAGGTATCGACGCTCGCCAACGCGTCATCCAGGATGAGAACCGGAGGGCGACGCAGCAGGGCGCGCGCAATTGCCGATCGCTGCTTTTGACCTCCCGACAGCGTCATGCCGCGCTCGCCGACCATCGTCTCAAATCCCTGCGGAAACTCCTCGAACTCGCGGCGAATGTGTGCCGCATCCGCCGCCTGAAGCAGATCTTCTGCTGAACTTCCGGGCGCGCCAAACGCAAGATTCTCTCGAATCGTCTCGCTGAAGAGGAACGTCTCCTGCGGCACGATTCCCATGTTGCGCCGCAGAACCTCCAGCGGGTAATCGCGGATGGGGCGGCCGTCGATGAACAACGAACCCTCCGGCGCCTCATGCAGCCGCGAGATCAGGTTGACCAGCGTTGTCTTGCCCGATCCCGTCGGCCCCACGATCGCCAGGCTCGATCCTGCCGGGACCTTCAGCGAGACGTTGCGAAGGACCGGCGTCTCCTCGTAGCTGAAGCTGAGATCTGAGAACTCGATTTCGCCGCGCAGAACCGTATCGGCGGGAATGGAGAGATCGGCGGCGCTGTCGTCAATGCCGGGCTTGGCTCGCAGCAACTCGTCAATGCGTTTCACTGACGCAGTTCCGCGCTGAAAGAGATTCACAACCCAACCCACCGCGATAATCGGCCAGATCAGGAGAATCATGTACGTGTTGAACGCCACAAAACCACCGGGCGTAATCCGGTGGGCGACAACCTCGTGTCCACCGACGAGCAGCGTGATAATCATCGCGATGCCCAGGATGAACTCCAGCGTAGGCCACAACATTCCCATCAGTTGCACAAGGCCCTGCGCGCGCGAAATGTACTGCCGGTTCAGCTTTTCAAACAGGCTCATCTGTGCCTGTTCGCGTCCGAATGCGCGAACCAGCCGGGCGCCGGAATAGTTCTCCTGTGCCTGCGAGGAGATTTCCGAAAAACTCTCCTGGATCTTCTCAAACCGATCGTGGATCCTCCGACCGAAGTACTGCACAAGGATGCTTGCCAGCGGCATGGGCGCCCACGCTACGAGCGTCAGCCACGGACTGATGCGGAGCAGGAAATAGAGCGCGCCCACCGTGAAGAAGATCGTGTTTGCGCTGTACATCAGCGCCGGGCCCAGCAGCATGCGAACGGCGTTCAGGTCGTTCGTCATGCGCGCCATCACGTCGCCGGTACGGTATTTCTGATAGAAGTTGGCGTCCTGCCACTCCAGTTGAAGGAAGAGGTCATTGCGAAGATCGAACTCAATCTCACGCGAAATGCCGATCAGGATCCACCGCTGGGCGAAAAGGAAGACGCCTTTTACGAGATAGATCGCAACGAATACGCAGGCAAGAAAGACGATGCGTTCGCGCGAGACCCCGCGTTCCAGTTCATCAATAACCTTCTTCAGGATCTGAGGACCCTGGACGGCCGCCACGTTGGTGGCGATGCAGGCGAGCGTACCCCAGAGGTACCCCCAGCGGTAGCGGCGCATGTAGCTGAGCAGCGGGCCCAGTTCGCGAAGCATATCTCTATTGTACGGGCAGCGATGACACTGGTCGATTCAGCGCTTTTGCGTGGTTTGACCGGGCATCAGGTGGGTGTACGCAGCAGCAGGTATCCGCCCGTCAGGCCGAAGAGCACATCCGGAGACCATGCCGCCAGTGCTGCCGGCAGGTAATTCACATTCCCCAGTGCGCCAAACAGACCATCGACGACCCAGTAGGTTAGAGCCACCCCGATCGCCACGGCAATTCCGGTGAGCGATCCGCGCCGTCCCATGGAAAGAGCAAAGGGAATTGCCATCACTGCCATTACGATGGCGATTAGCGGATAGGAAAGCTTGTGCCAAAGCGCAACGCGCAGGCGCATCGTATCAAAGCCGCTCTGGCGCAGGTCGCGAATGTAGTTGTCGAGCTGGCGGAAGTTCATCTCCTGCGACTGCCAGTTCTCTTTCTTGAAATAGCCGGGGCCTTCGTGAATCTCCGCAAACGAGGTGCTCTTGAACTCGCTGTACTCCGAGTTGTTGCCCTCGATATTCCTGACCCAGCCGTTGATGAAGCGCCATGTTTCGGTTCGTCCGTCCCACACGGCGCGCGATGCAAAAATCCTCCGCGACAGCGCAAACGTGGAGGGATTGAACTCGAAGATCGAGAGATTAGCAAAGGCGTCGTTGTCAGGATCGAAGAACTGGTAGTAGAAAATATGCCCAGGTTCGCCAGCATGAGACTGCCCGAACATCCATTTCTCTTCAGGATGCAGGAAGGTCTGCGGCGGCCTTCCCTTGATGGTGCTACGCAGTGCCTCCTGCCGGCGGTTGGCTGAGGGCAGGTAGTAGTCGTCGAACAGGAACAGGCAAACTGCAAGAATCGCCGAAATCGACACGATCGGGATCACGAGGCGATAGAGGCTGATCCCGGTTGCCTTCATGGCTACGATCTCGCTGTTGCGATTGAGCACCCCGAAGGTCACCAGCGCTGCAATCAACACGGCGAGCGGCGTGATGGTATAAACCATGCTCGGGGCAAGGTTGAAGAGATAATCTCCTACGGTTCCCAGGGCAATGTGATTCCGAACGATATCGCCCACCAGCTCGAAGAACGTGAAGACCAGCATCAGCATTACGAAGCTGGCCAGCACCAGCGCGAACATCCAGAAGAACTCGCGAACGACATAAGCATCCAGCAGGCGCGGAAACAGCCCGCGCGAGACAAGGCGAACCGATCGCGGTTGAAACTTCTCGAGCAACTCCGTCAGGTGCGCACCATTTGTTCTGACCGGGGGTCGCGGCTCGGGGGTTCGTGACAGGAGGCTTCCGAAGGCGCCAAGCACTCGGCCTCCGCTCGCCATCTGCCAAAGCAGAAAGCTGCCGACCGCCGCGAACAAGAGGTTTGCCATCCACACACCCAGGAACGGCGAGAGCTTTCCCTGCCGGCTGAGTGCAATTCCCGTATACGACAGCACGTAGTAAAGCAGCACCAGCAGCACGGTAAATACCAGCCCCGAGCTTTTGCCGCCCCGCCGGGAAATTACCCCCAGCGGAACTCCAACCAGCATCAGCACAAGGCACGCGGCGGGATAGGAGAACCGTGTATACAGCTCCAGCAGGAATCGCCTGCCGTCCGGCCCGTGCGTGCGTTGCTCCAGAGCTCCCATCGGCAGTGCGTAGATCGCCGTATCCATCCGCCCCAGGTGCATTTCGCTCTGCGGACTCAGCATCAGTGGCAAATCCGTATTCGAAAACGTTGAGACGTTGTATTGTTGCGGCTGCCCCGCGACGGTTTCATGCCGGGAACCATCTCGAAGCCGCATCAGAAGTTCCTCGGTGGAATCGTTGACCACCGTCGCTGTAGCTGCCGTCGTAATGATCGGATTGCCGGGATCAGACACGTCGGCCATGAAGACCTGATCCCAATTAGATGCGCCCGTTCCTCCGCGCACATTCTGCACGTACAGCACGGCGTTCCGAAAGTCCTCGTAGAATACGCGTGGCTGAATCTCGAACGAGGCCTGCGAGGTCTCCAATGCCTGCTGCATGTCGAGGATGGCCCGATTCGCACGCGGCGCGATGTAAACAGAATTCACCAGTCCCAGCAGCGTTCCGCCGATTGCGACCACCGAGGCAACGCGCACAAAATAGCCGATGCCGAGCCCAGAAGCGCGCATCGCGATAATCTCGCTGTCGGCCGCCAGCCGGCTGAGCCCGAGAAGGATGCCCACAAGTACGGCCATCGGTATGGTGACCTTGAATGTATTCGGCAGTGTGAAAACGAAGATCTCCGCGACAGTTGCAAAAGTAGAGCTGTTCCGAACGACCGCCTCGAGGATCTGGTTCAGGCCGCGCATGAAAAGGATAAAGGTGAACACTGCGCAACCGATGAGCGCATAGGAGAGGATCTCGCCGAGTATGTATCGGGTGAGGATGCGCACAGTAAGGACTCTGCTGCTAGTCTAACTTGCCTGTGCGCCGGGGAGCGAGTGCGGCTGCCACGATCTTAGCCTGAGGCTGTTCATAAGCACGCTGACTGAACTCATGGCCATGGCCGCCGCGGCGATCCAGGGGCTCAGCAGAATGTGAAATGCCGGATACAGAATGCCCGCCGCCAGCGGAATGCCGAGCAGGTTGTATCCCGCTGCCCACATCAGGTTCTGCCGCATGATCCCCACCGTGGCTTTCGCCAGATCGAGTGCGGCAATCATCGCATCCGGTTGCGCCCGCAGAAGCAAAACATCTCCCGCCTCCTGCGCAAGATCGGCGCCGCTGCCCATCGAGATCCCGGCATCGGCCTGCGCCAGCGCTCCGGCATCGTTGATCCCGTCCCCGACCATAGCCACGCGCAATCCCTCTTGCTGGAGTGCGCGGATCCGGGCCAGCTTGCCCGCCGGGTCCAGTCCCGCCTCCACTTCGCCGATCCCGGCCTGGTTGGCGATCGGAGCCGAAGCTGCCGCCGAATCTCCCGTGAGCATCAGCACCCGGAGATTGCGCTCCCGCAGCGCAAGCACCGCCCCAGCCGCATCCGGCCGTAGCGAGTCCCGCGCATCGAAACAGCCGATCGATTGATTGTCGAGGGCCATCCAAAGTCGAGTCACGCCTGGTTTTGTGGGAGGAATGCTGTCTGGAAAGCGAATATGCGACTCCAGAAACAGCGAATCGTTCCCAAGCAGGCAGTTGTAGTCCTCCACCCGCGCGGCAACTCCACGGCCCGGAATTACGACGACTTCCTCCGCCGGTTCCCACTTGATCGCACGCGCCCGTGCGGCATCCACCACGGCGTGAGCCAGCGGATGATTCGATCGCTCCTCCGCGGCCGCTGCCATGCGCAGCAGATCATCTTCGCTATATCCCTTTACCGGGCGAACGGCCTGCAACACCGGCCGGCCCACCGTCAGTGTCCCGGTCTTGTCGAGAACGATAGCGTTGAGATTGGCGAGGCGTTCCAGTGCTTCACCACCCTTGTAGAGCACACCGAACTGGGCTCCGCGGCCCACGGCGACGGTCAGTGCCGCCGGTACAGCCAGACCCATGGCGCAGGGACACGCGATCACCAACACCGAAACGGTCGAAGACAATGCCAACGGAACCGAGTTGGTCGTCAGAATCCAGACAACAAACGTGATGGCCGCCAGCACCAGCACAACCGGCACAAAGATGGCGCTGGCCCGGTCCGCAAGTCGCTCCGTGGGCGCCCGCGACGATTGCGCCTGTTCCACCATTCGCGTGATCTGTGCCAGCATTGTGTCCTCGCCCAGAGACTCGGCCTTGCACACAACGGCGCCGTCATAGTTCATCGACCCCGCCAGGACACGGTCTCCCAACTCCCGCGAGAGAGGAGTCGCCTCGCCGGTCAGCATCGATTCGTCCACGCTCGTCCGGCCTTCGATGATCTTCGCATCCACGGGAAACCGTTCTCCCGGCAGCACCAGAACGTCATCGCCCATGCGAATCTCTTCGAGCGGCACAAGCGTCTGTACTCCATCAACAAATCGCCGCGCCGTGGCGGGCCGCAGACGGCTCAGTGCATCCAGCGCAGCTATTGCGCGGCGCTTGGCGCGCGCTTCAAGTGTTTTGCCCAGCAGCAGAAATCCGAGGATCAGCAGGACCGCGTCGAAGTAGACCTGGCGGTTCGGACCCGGCGCGATGGTGGCATATGCCGAATAGAGGAATGCCACGCCGGTTCCAAGGCTGACCAGTGTGTTCATGTTCGTACTGCCCTGCCGCAACCCGCGGGCAGCAGCTGTATAAATATCGCTGCCCGCCCACGTCATCAGAATTCCGGTGACGATCAGAAGCGTCCAGCGCAATACATCCGGCGGTACCTGGTAGAGCCACGGAAGCAGCCGCATCATCAAGTGATCGAGCGAGCCCATGTCGCCGCCAAGCGGCATTGCGAGCAGCATGGCGGTCGCGCCGGCAATCAAGGTTGCTGCCGCCTTCGCTTCAGCTTTTCCAGAGAACGGCTCAGAACCCTTCCCGACGGATGCGCCCTGATGCGGAAGCACCGCATCGTAACCAGCCCCGCGGATAGCCTCAACCAGGCGCTCGGCCGATGCTTCGGCTGGGTCGAAAACCACGCTCGCCCGATTGGCCATCAGGTCAACGTGTGCGGACTTCACCCCGGCAGTCTCTTTAAGGGCGTTCTCGACGTGGTGCTGGCAGGAGGCACACGACATGCCGATCACCGGCAGTGTAAGAGACTCTGTGTCGGGCGAGGCCATCGTGCCGTTTATCGCTCCAATCGTGCGCTGTACCCGGCTTTCGCAAGTGCAGCAATGGCGGCGTCCACGGGTGGATTCTCGCCCGGCGATCTCAGTCGGGCTGCTCCAATCCGGACTTCCTCCACCTGAACGCCTTCCGTTGAACTCAACGCCTGGGTGACCCGGCGAACACAGGAACCGCAGTGCATCCCATCGATGTGCAGTGTGAACTCTGCCATGATGTTCTCCTGTTTTGTTTGATGATACTCGTCTGCATGCGATGCAGGTCAGGAAGAAGTCGTCCCGGCTGTTGATATCCCGTTACGCAAGTGTTAGATCGCGGTTTATGGTAGAAAGCAGGGTGGCAACAGTCCTTCAACGCGAATTTCCGGATGCGCCGATCGTCGGTGTTGGGGCGGTTGTGGTCGACCGCGATCGGGTCCTGCTGGTGCAGCGAGGCCGTGAGCCTTCAAAAGGGAAGTGGTCTTTGCCCGGCGGCGTGCTTGAACTTGGCGAATCGCTCACCGAGGCAGTTGCCCGCGAGGTCAAGGAGGAAACCGGCCTCGAAGTCGAAGCCATCGAGTTGATCGAGCTGATCGATCGCATTATTCGGGAGGAGAGCCCCGAAGGCCGGCGCATCCGGTATCACTACGTGATCGCTGACTACCTTTGCCGAGTCGTTGGAGGCGCCTTGCAGGCTGCCTCTGACGCTGCAGCCGTCCGCTGGGTGGAGCGGGCAGAATGGAACAGCCACAGTGCGTTGGCGCTTGACCCCATTACCGCCCGCGTGATCGAGGCCGGCTGGCAGCGCGCCAGGTCGTTACGTGCTGTGATGCAGGAGAAGAGGTGAAGAAAAGGCGCACGGGCAGGGGTGTTGCTCTCGTTGTCCTCGCGCTGATCGTCGCGATTGGCGCTGCGTTCTGGGCGCGTCCCCTCGCCGTCTTCGGTGTCTTCAGCGAAGCCCGGATGTCTCTGCTGGGTGCCCAGAGCCGCTTCACCGTGGTCGATGGTATTCGAATCCACTACTACGCGTTGGGACCTGCAAATGGCCCCGCCGTCGTGCTGGTGCATGGCCTGGGTGGCCGCTCTGAGGATTGGAAAAAGCTCGCGCCATACGTCGCGAAAGCCGGTTACCGCGTCTACCTGCCCGACCTCCCTGGCTATGGCCGCAGCCAGAGGCCCGTCAACTTCTCCTACTCGGTTACCGACGAGTCCAATGTGGTCGTCGGCCTCCTCGATGTGCTCGGGCTCAAGCAGGTTGACCTGGGTGGCTGGTCGATGGGCGGCTGGATTGTTCAGCTTGTGGCTGCGAAGCATCCCGAGCGCGTGCACCGCCTGATGCTTTTCGACAGCGCCGGCCTCTACGTAAAACCCGGCTGGGACACAAGCCTCTTCACGCCGGTCTCCGTGGCCCAGCTTGACAAGCTCGACGCCCTCCTCATGCCGAACCCTCCCCAGGTACCCGGCTTCGTGGCGAGAGACATCCTGCGCACCTCCCGCGAGCATGCATGGGTCATTCGCCGCGCACTCAGCACGATGCTCCAGGGTCACGAGACGACCGACGACCTGCTGCCCCGCCTTAGGATGCCCGTCCTCATCGTCTGGGGCGCCGTCGACCATATCACTCCGCTGAACGAAGGTGAGAAGATGCACCAGCTCATCCCCCAATCGCAGATGGACGTCGTGCCGGCTTGCGGCCACCTCGCTCCCAACGAATGCGCCGCCCAGATCGGTCCCGGGGTGGTGAGTTTTCTGAAAAGCAGCGCTAAGTGACAAAGAACCAGGCGAGGTAATCAGAAACTGATTCGCGCGCTTAACTGGATCTCGCAGCCGGGTGTCGCTGTCTCAGTGATGCTGCCAAAATTCGACGTATTCACAAATCGGTTTGGAGTTCCGAGGTTGGTGTGGTTGAGACCATTGAGGAATTCGCCACGCGCTTCAAAGCGAGCCTTCTCAGCCAGGCTGAATTCGCGGACAACACAGAGATCCATGGTCCCCATTCCGGGGCCATATACCGAGTTCCTGCCTGAGTTGCCGTAGGTGTAAGCCGGAGGAGCGGTGAACGCCTTCGGGTTGAACCACGTGGTCGAATTGCGAGTTCCGGAAGGAAACACCTTCTGCCCCACGACGACGTTTGCACGGATCGGATTCTCACCCACGACGGTTCCTGCATTGGCCGTGTCGCCGAAGACCGAGATCGTCAAGGGGAAGCCGGTTTGAGCCTGGAATTCCATCGATCCACGCCAATCGCGGCTCAGCGTCTGCATGAAGTGATTCCGGCCCATCGCATGCGAGCTGTATACGGTGCTCAGTGCGAAGCGATGCCGAATATCGCAGCCGGGGCCCTTCTCCGCGTTCAGGTCGTCGTTGTTCTGCGGAGTGGCTGCTTCGAACATCGGCGAGCGGAAATCCGGTGCATTCTCGAGCGCCTTGGCGAACGTATAGTTGGCAAGGAAGCTCAGGCCGCTTGCATAACGCCGGCGAACGTTCGCTAACCGTCTGGCTATCGTTGCCGAGCCGCAGATGGAGATCGATCGTCGCATTCTGACCCACTTCAAGATCGATCGTCTCCTTCGCCTGCGCAAATCCGTGACTGTCGACCGTGAGCGCGTATGCGCCTGGCTGCAGACCGTCAATTTCATAGAGCCCCGTCGCATTCGAAATGACCTCGCGTTCCGCTCCGGTGCCGATTTCTATCGCCTGGATGTGCGGAAATGAATCTGCTGGCTGCGGATCCTCGATTAGAAAACGGGATCTTGCAAGTGTTCAGTGCCGTGCACTGGTTGACGCGCTTTTTGTTTGCCTGACGACGTCCAAATATCAGGGAAGGTGCGCTTGGACTGCATTGAGAATGAGGCTACGGAGGTGTGCTGGTCATCGGACAATGGATGGGATGGTTTCTCTATCATTCGATTGACCCAGACAAAAAGGTCACTCGCATTCGGAGTGACCTTGATCTGTGCGACAGGATTCTGTGCGATCGAAAATTACACGCCAATCACGGCGCACAATTCCTTCACGGCCGCTGCGCTGTTTTTCAACGCGGCATCCTCGTCCGGCGTCAGCTTGATCTCAATGATCTTCTCAAGCCCCGCCGCACCCAGCTTGCAGGGCACGCCGATGAAGTAGCCCTCGATCCCATATTCCCCCGTCAGATACGCCGCGCAGGGCAGGATCTTCTTCTTGTCCTTGAGAATCGCTTCAACCATCTCCACCGCAGCCGCCGAAGGCGCATAGTACGCGCTGCCGGTCTTCAAGTGCTTCACGATCTCCGCACCGCCATCGCGCGTGCGCTGCACCAGTTTCTCCAGCCGATCCGGCGCGATCAGTTCCGTAATTGGAATACCGGCCACCGTAGAGTAGCGGGGAAGCGGCACCATCGTGTCGCCGTGCCCCCCCAGCACAAACGCCGTTACGTTCTCCACGCTGACGTTCAGCTCTTCTGCAATAAACGTCCTGAAACGTGCCGAATCCAGCACGCCCGCCATCCCGATCACGCGCTCGCGATTGAATCCAGCCTGGCGAAATGCCGCTTGCGCCATCGCATCCAGCGGATTCGAAACGATAATCAGGATGCATTCGGGCGACTGTGCAACAACCTTCTGCACAACGTCCGACATGATCTTGAAATTCGTATGCAGCAGGTCGTCGCGGCTCATGCCCGGCTTGCGCGGAATCCCCGCCGTTATCACCACGATGTCGGAATTCGCCGTCGCAGCGTAGTCATTCGATCCCGTCACATGCACGTCGCGCTTTTCAATCGGCAGGGCCTCAAGCAGATCAAGCGCCTTGCCTTGGGGCACGCCTTCCACAACATCAATAAGCACCACGTCGGCCAATTCCTTCGCTGCAATCCAGTGTGCTGCCGTAGCGCCCACGTTTCCTGCGCCCACAATACTCACCTTTTTCCGCATCTCTCATCTCCTGGTGAACAGTGCACAGTGAACAGTGATCAGTTTTCGGTGCGACCCGGGCCAGCGTCTGGCCACTGTCCACTGATCACTATCGACTGTCTCTTACATGTTGCCGATAATCCGCGTTGCGAACTCGCTCGTACCCACCTTCGTCGCGCCGGCCGTCTGGCGCTCGAAGTCATAGGTCACAAACTTCTGCTGGATGGTCTTCTCCATCGCGTCTTCAATCATCTTGGCAGCTTCCTTCCAGCCGATGAAGTCCAGCATCATCACGCCGGAGAGGATCACCGATCCCGGATTGATGACATCCTTGTCCGCGTACTTCGGAGCCGTTCCGTGCGTCGCCTCGAACACCGCATAGCCGTCGCCTATGTTCGCGCCCGGCGCAATTCCAAGCCCGCCCACCTGCGCAGCGGCCGCGTCGGAGATGTAATCACCGTTTAGGTTGGTGGTGGCGAGAATGCTGTAGTCGGCGGGCCGGATGATGATCTGCTGGAAGATCGAGTCGGCAATGCGATCGTTCACCAGCACCTTCGACTTCCACGCGCCGTTTCCATGCGTCTTGCCGATCGCATCCAGCACCGCCTTGACTTCGGCGTAAACCGAGTCGCGGAAGCTCGGCGGCGCAAACTCCAGCCCCGGCTCGATCAGCGCGGCATTGTTTTCAATTGAGATTCCCGGATTCGTCTCGACATTGCCCAGAATCCAGCTTTCGCGCTCCGTCACCGTCTTGTCACGGAACTCCCCGGTCGCAACCTCATAGCCCCACTCGCGGAAAGCGCCCTCGGTGAACTTCTGGATGTTCCCCTTGTGCACCAGCGTCACGGTCTTGCGGCCCATCTCAAGTGCAGAGCGGATCGCATACCGTACCAGCCGCTTCGTTCCAAAGATCGAGATTGGCTTGATGCCCACACCGGAGTCGGACCGGATCTTCTTCTTGCCGCCCTTCAGCAGGTCGACATTCACAAACCTGATCAGCCTTGCTGCATCCTCGCTGCCCTGCTTGAACTCGATGCCCGAGTACACGTCCTCGGTGTTTTCGCGGAAGATGATGATGTTCACCTTCTCGGGACTCTTTACCGGGCTCGGCACGCCCTGGTAGTAGCGCACCGGTCGAACGCACGCATAGAGATCGAGAATCTGCCGCAGCGCCACGTTCAGTGAGCGGATGCCGCCACCCACCGGAGTCGTCAGGGGCCCTTTGATCGAGACGCGCAGGTCGCGTGCCGCATTCACTGATTCATCCGGCAGCCACGTGTTGAACTTCCGAAACGCCTTCTCGCCGGCAAAGATCTCAAACCACTTGATCTTGCGCTTGCCGCCGTAGGCTTTCTCTACCGCGGCATCAAAAACGCGCTGCGAGGCCTTCCAGATGTCCCGTCCGGTGCCGTCGCCCTCAATAAAAGGAATGATGGGATTGTCGGGTACCTGATATTGGCCGAGACTGTACTCGATAGGCTGGCCGTCCTGCGGCAATTCCAGCCCGTTGTAGGTCTTTTGCATTTGTCTTTTGGAGTTCCTTCCCTCGATACAGTGTAGGGGAAGGCTAAAGCATTCTTCCTATTGCTGTACAGGGAGCAGAAGCGGCTCAGTTGGCGCGATCAACAGGAAGCGGGAGATTGGCAAAATTCTGGCGACAGCAGAAAACCAGGAAAAACGCCTTTAACGCCTCGAGATTTCGCGTGCAAACGGCGCACGCCTGGCGAAAATTACGCAGGATGACTCAATATTCTTGAACTCTCGATCAACCTTGAGCCGGTGCTACTGCACCGGTGCGTTCCTGAAGTCGTCCGCATCCAGCCGCGGAATTCCGAAGTGCCCGCGTAGATGCATAAGGTCGACAGGGCTCAGGTTTCCCGCCACTGTAACCAGCGTCAGGCTCCTCGGAGTCTCCGCCAGAACCACCGCACCGCGCACATTGGCGCCATCCAGCACAACCCACACATCGGTCGTCCCGTTATGCGCCGGACCGCCGCGGTCCGAAGTCGTCACCAGGTGCTTCCAGCCGCGCAGGTGATAGGCCGCCCTGATCGCCTCCACGGCGCGCTCGTCGGGAATGCCGCCTTCGCCAAACCGCATGGTATGAATGCTCACGCCATCCAGCTTGTTAATCGCCTGGCGCGCGGGAGCGTCCGAATCCGGAACCAGCCCGGCCGCTACCCCGAGCATAGTGCGGTCCAGTGTAAAGTTCGATTTGACGGGTGCCACCGAACTCAACTGCGCCAGCGCCGGCGGTACCCAGTCCAGCGGGACAGGATTCGGATCGGGAGCCGCGTCGCGTACCGGGGGAGGGCCGGACGGCGCCACGTATTCCTGTGCCACTGCCAGCGTGCATCCCATGCTGGCGCCGAGCACGCAAATGCCGACAACGAGATTGAGTTTCATGGTCGTTTAGACACCGCTTCCGTCGAAAAGTTCCGTGGCTTGGGAAAAATGAGCGAATCCGCCCCCTCGCGGACGAGCATCTTCCGGCGCCGCCCGTTATCCCGGAGACTCCCACTATATGAACTCCGGATTAAATCGCATGCGGGCACCGTTTGAGCCGTCAAGATGAGATAAACTCATGCGGGAACATATTGAAAAATCACTACCGCCAACCTCACGGAGGGGACATAGAAATTGGGAAAAAGCATGGTCCCGAAGAAGATTTTCTTCACCAAGGGTGTAGGCAAACACAAGGAGCGTTTGACCTCCTTTGAGCTGGCCCTTCGGGATGCCGGTATTGCCTCGCAGAACCTGGTGCGCGTCAGCTCCATCTTTCCGCCTCGCTGCAAAGTTGTCTCGCGCAAAGAGGGTCTGAAGTATCTCGATCATGGCGAAGTAGTCTTCGCAGTTATTGCCGAGAACTCGACGCGCGAACCACACCGCTTGTGCGTTTCGAGCATCGGGGTGGCAATCCCGGCTGACCGCGATACCTACGGTTACCTGAGCGAGCACCACAGCTTCGGTGAAACCGAGGAACAGGCCGGCGAGTACGCAGAAGAACTGGCTGCTGAGATGCTGGCCACAACCCTTGACGTGGACTTCGATCCGGATACAAGCTGGGACGAAAAAAAGGAGATCTACCGCATCTCCAACAAGATCGTCCGCACCAGCAACGTCACGCAGTCAGCCGTTGGCGACAAGCGCGGACTCTGGACCACGACAATAGCCGCTGCCGTTCTGATCCTCCAAGAGTAGGCTCTGCGTGCCGTAGCCTTTTGGAAAAGAGCTTCGTCCGGCATAAGGTCGAGGTTTCCGAACACAGCAGGCCAATCCCGCCCGTCGGGATTGGCCTTGTCGCGTCAACGCCGATGAGCTTTCGTACCTGAGGGACTTTCACCGAATGGAAAACAACCGCAAATTCAAGGTCGGCCTGGTGCAGATGCGGATGGGCCCCGACCCCGAAGCCAACCTCGACTCCGCCATCGCGCATATCCGCGATGCTGCAAAGCGCGGCGCAAATATCGTCTGCCTGCCCGAGCTCTTTCGCGCCCAGTACTTCTGCCAGCGCGAAGACATCAGACTCTTCGATCTTGCCGAGCCCATCCCCGGTCCCTCCACCACGCGTCTCGCTGAAGTCGCCCACGAAGCCCGCATCGTCATCGTTGCATCCCTCTTTGAGCGCCGCGCGCCCGGCCTCTATCACAACACCGCGGTCACCCTCGGGCAGGATCGCAGCATCATCAGCGTCTACCGCAAGATGCACATCCCCGACGATCCTCTCTACTACGAAAAGTTCTACTTCACCCCCGGCGATCTCGGCTTCAAATCCGTGGACACGCCCTGGGGCCGCGTCGGTACGCTCGTCTGCTGGGACCAGTGGTATCCGGAAGGCGCGCGCCTGACCGCTTTGCAGGGCGCCGAGGTGCTTTTCTATCCCACCGCCATCGGCTGGCATCCGGCTGAGAAAGAAGAGTTCGGCGCTGCCCAGTACGACGCCTGGCAGACCATCCAGCGCGCCCACGCCATCGCCAATGGTGTCTATGTCGCCGGCGTAAACCGCGTCGGTCACGAGAATGGCGATGTTCGCGGCAATCGCGCCAGCGGCCCGGGCCTCGAGTTCTGGGGTGGCAGCTTTTTAGCCGATCCCTTCGGTCGCATCATTGCAAAGGCCTCGCACACCGAGGAGGAGATCCTCATCGGCGAAATCGATCTCGGGCTGCTCGAAGACACGCGCCGCAACTGGCCCTTCCTCCGTGACCGCCGCATCGACGCTTACACCCCCATTACCAGCCGCTTCCTCGATCCCGCAGATGGTGTGGAGCGCAACTAACCCGGGTGCCCCATCGTTCGCACAGTCCATCGCGCGAAAGTTGGGAGCGCACAACCTTAAGCTGGCAGGTGCCCCATCCTCGGGACGTTTTTGTTTTTGTCCCAAGGGTGGGAAACCACAAACCTCAACCTGCCGATTCATGTTGCGAAAGAAATGAAAGAAACGCCCGATCAACTCAACTACCGCATGCCCGCCGAATGGGAACTGCACGAGGCCACCTGGCTGGCATGGCCGCACAACCCCGAGGACTGGCCCGGCAAGTTCCAGGCCATCCCATGGCTCTACGCTGAAATCGTCCGCCTGCTCGCCGCCCGTGAGCGCGTCCACCTGCTCGTGCAGGACGAGAGAGAGCAGCGCCGCGCCACTGGCATCCTGGAGCGCGCCCACGCCAACCTCAACAACGTGAGCTTCCACCAATGGCCCACCGACCGCGTCTGGACCCGGGATTCAGGTCCGATTCTCATCCGAAACGCGGAAGGGCGAGTAGCCCTCACCAATTGGCGCTTCAACGCCTGGGCCAAGTACCCTGACTGGCACCTCGACGACCAGGTCCCCGGCCGCGCTGCGGAACTGCTTGGCTTACCCGAATGGAAGCCAACCATCGAGCTAGCCGGCGAGCAGCGCCGTCTTGTCCTCGAAGGCGGCTCCATCGAAACCAACGGGCAAGGCATTCTGCTTACCACCGAAGAGTGCCTCCTCAGCGAAGTGCAGCAGCGCAACCCCGGCGTCAGCCGCGAACAGCTTGAACTCGCCTTCCGCGACTACCTCGGCATCAGCCAGGTCATCTGGCTGGGGCGGGGAATTGCCGGCGACGACACCCACGGCCACGTCGACGACATCTCGCGCTTTGTCGGCCCGTCCACGATCGTAACCGCCGTCGAGCCCAACACAAGCGACGCAAATCACGAACCGCTGGTCGAGAACCTCGCCCTCCTCAAATCCGCTCGCACGCCCGATGGCAAGCAGTTCACCATCGTCGAACTGCCCCTGCCGCGCCCCGTTGTCTTTCGCAACCAGCGCCTTCCGGCCAGCTACGCCAACTTCTACATCGCCAACGGCCTCGTCCTCGTGCCCACCTTCCACGATCCCAACGACCGCATCGCCCTCGGCATCCTTGCCGATCTCTTCCCCGACCGCGAAATCATCGGCATCCACGCCGTCGATCTCGTTTGGGGTCTCGGCACCCTCCACTGCATGACGCAGCAGCAGCCGGCAGCAGTACCATCTAAGCCATGATCTCCGATCTGGAAGCGATGAGGGAGGCGCTTGCCGAAGCCCGCAAAGCGGCTGAAGCTGGCGAAGTGCCCATCGGCGCCGTAATGGCCTGCCGGGGCGAATTGATCGCGCGCGGCCAGAACTCCGTCATCCGCACCAGCGACCCCACCGCCCATGCGGAGATCGTTGTTTTGCGCCAGGCCGCGCGCACCTTCGGCAACTACCGCCTTCTGGGCTGTACCCTTTACGTCACGCTCGAGCCCTGCGCCATGTGCGCGGGAGCCATGGTGCACGCGCGCCTCGACCGCCTGGTTTATGCAACCCCCGACCCCAAGGCGGGCGCCTGCGGATCAGTACTCTCCGTCATCAACCACCCGCAGCTCAACCACCAGATGCAGGTTGTGCAGGGAGTCCTCGCCGACCCCTCCTCGGAACTCCTGCGCAGCTTCTTCCGTGAGCGGCGCTCGCCCGGCTAACTCCGCTAGCCCCGCTAACTCCGTGTCAGCGCCCTGATCCTCTCGCTTTGCTCCGGCCACTTCGCCGCCAGCTCCGCGTAGCTCGCGTTGTGATAATCCGCGAAGTCGAATCCCGGCACTACCGTGCATCCCAGCAGCGCCATCTTGCCGTCCCCGATCAGCCGCGTTCCCTGCCACACTCCCGCCGGAACCAGCACCTGTACCTGGTGCGAAGCCTTCAAATCCGGTCCAAGAATCAAGAGCGCGGAGCGCCCGTCGGGATAGAGCTGCAGCATTTCCACCGGATCGCCCAGGTAGAAATGAAACATCTCGTCGGAATCGAGCACATGCATCTCAGAGAATTGCCCCGGCTCCAGCAGGTAGTAGATCGCGGTGCTCTGGGCGCGGATGCCGCGAGGTAGTTCCACATTCGCTGCCGACGTGTAGGTGCGACGGAAATATCCGCCCTCTACCGGGTGAGGATCGAGGTTCAGCAGCTTCTTGATCTCCTCTGCCGTCACGCATGAATGGTACCAGCCGGGCAAAGTAGAATTGAGCTATGAATGTGCGGGTCTACACCGCCTCCTGGTGCAGAGATTGCAGGGCGGCCAAACAGTTTCTCGACTCCCACGGGATCAAATACACAGAGATCAACGTCGATGGCGATCCGGCTGCCTCGGCCGAAGTTATCCGTCACGTCGGCAAGCGCGCCATCCCTCAGCTCGTCATCGACGGCGAATGGTTCCAGCCCTATAAGCCGGGCCGAGGCCTGCTCTACGAAGAGCTCCAAAAGCGTTTCGGCATTTCGCGCACGTAAGCTGTCTAAAACTCGTACAATCAAGAGTTGGCGAAGGCGCTAGACTCTGCTCTTGTCAGAGTTGGCCCGCTCTTTGCCCGTTTCCGACTTCGTCAGTTCAACTACTGATAACTGACATCTGTTCTTCAGGAGTCTGCTCTTGATCAAGCGTTACACGCGCCCGGCAATGGGCCACATCTGGACCGAAGAGAACAAATATCGCTGCTGGCTCCAGGTCGAGTCGGCGGCAAGCGCAGTGCTTGCCGAGGATGGCGTCATCCCGCAATCGGCCGCCGACGCCATCGCCTGCAAAGCCTCCGCCTCGGTCGAGCGCATCCACGAGATCGAAGCCGAGGTCAAGCACGACGTCATCGCATTCACCACGGCGATCGCCGAAAGTCTGAAGGCGCAGGGTCTGCGCGAAGAATCTCGCTGGCTCCACTACGGCCTCACCTCCAACGATGTTGTAGACACGGCGCAGGCTCTGCAAGTCAAGGAGGCCTCCGCGCTCATCTGCCGCGGCATCGAATCGCTCCTCGCCGTGCTCAAGCGCCGCGCCATCGAATTCAAGCACACGCCCACCATCGGCCGCACCCATGGCATTCACGCCGAGCCGACCACCTTTGGCCTCAAGCTGCTCAACTGGTTTTCGGAGATGGAGCGCAACCTCCGCCGCTTCGAAGCCGCCGCCGAAGACATGCGCGTCGGCAAGCTCTCCGGCGCAGTGGGCACCTTCGGCCACCTCAAGCCCGAGCACGAAGAGCGCATCTGCGAACGGCTCGGCCTCAAGCCCGCGCCCGTTGCCACGCAAGTCATTCAGCGCGACCGCCACGCTGCGTATATCGGAACGCTCGCCATCATCGGCAGTTCGCTCGACAAGATCGCCGTCGAAGTCCGCCACCTGCAACGCACCGAGGTCCGCGAGGCGCAGGAGTACTTCAGCGAAAAGCAGAAGGGCTCCTCCGCCATGCCGCATAAGAAGAACCCCATCACCAGCGAACAGATCAGCGGCCTCGCCCGCGTTCTTCGCAGCAACTCCCAGGCCGCGCTTGAAAACATTGCCCTCTGGCACGAGCGCGACATCTCGCACTCCTCCGTTGAGCGCGTCATCTTCCCCGACTCGACCATCCTCACCGACTACCTGCTCTTCAAGACGACGGACCTCATCGATCGCCTTCTGGTCTATCCCGAGCGCATGAAGAAGAACCTCGAATCCACCGGTGGCCTCATCTTCAGCGGCCAGTTGCTGCTCGACCTCGCCGAGGCCGGCATGCTCCGCGAAGACGCCTACCGCCTAGTGCAGGGCCACGCCATGCGCGCATGGAAAGACGACCTGGTCTTCCGCGACGAAGTCGCAAAGGATCCCTCGATCTCCGCTCTGCTCTCGTCCGAAAAGTTGGAAAAGACCTTCGATTACACCCGCCAACTCGGCAACGTCGATGCCATCTTCAAGCGGGTGCTTGGGGAGTAAGCGGAATGAACCAGATACCCGACGCGGCAGCCGAACGAGTGCTGGGAACGATTCGGGAGACGATCGAGCTGGATCAGCAGGGCCAACTCGAAGACGCCGAGCGGCTGATGAAAGCGCTCGTCGATGAGTTCCCGCAAGCATCCCTCGTGCACAGCTACATGGCATGGGTGTTGTCGCGCGCGGGCAAACACCGCGAAGCCATCGAGCACGGCCGCGCGGCCGTCAAGCTCGCGCCGGAGTCGGAGATGTCGTCCATCATGTTCTTCCGCGTGTTGTGGAGCGCTGGCGAGCACCAGCAGGCTTTTGACGAGATGAAACGACTGGAGAAGTACGGCCACTCCGAGGAGTACGCTCGACTGATGCAGGAGTGGAACGAAGGCAAACCCGGCGATGAAATGGCCGAGCAGAACTAACCCGGCAGAATGGACTGAATGAACCTCACAGTAGCCATCACCGGAGCCTCCGGCGCAATCCTCTGCCGCGAAGCTCTCCTCGCTCTCGAATCCGACGATCGCGTCGCCCGCATCCATTTCGTCGCCTCAGAAAACTCGCTGCGCGTAATCGCCGAAGAACTCGGCATCTCCGGCCGCACCAACCTGCTCGAAAAGCTCCTCGGCGCCGCGCCCGCCAAAACCGTCCAGCACTCCGACTCCGATATCGGCGCCTCGATTGCCAGCGGCAGCTATCCCTCGCAGGGCATGATCATCCTCCCGTGTTCCATGGGAACGCTGGCGACGATCGCCAACGGCCTCGCCAACTCGCTCATCACGCGCGCCGCTGATGTCACGCTCAAGGAGCGCCGCCCCCTCCTGCTCTGCGTCCGCGAAACGCCCTTCAACCGCATCCACCTGCGCAATATGTCGCTCGCCGCAGATGCCGGAGCCGTCATCTTCCCCGTCACTCCCGCCTTCTACAACAAGCCCACCGACTCAACTGAAATGGCCCGCCAGTTCGCCTGCCGCGTCCTCGCCCACATCGGCCTGCCCCAGCCCGGAGCCTACGTCTGGAAAGCCGACGAATAGCGTTTTTATGTTTGGTATTCAGCCACTCAGGCACGCTTCAATTTCGCGAGCCCAGGCCGTTCGCAGTTGACTTTCACCTGTGGGTGCCTTGATACTGCGATCAATGCAGCTCTCAGCCCACCACCGGATCGAGGCTATGGCCATGTGCATGTGTCGCGCATGCGGATCCATCCGTGTGGCTTCTGAGCGGCGAATGCGCTAGTCGCAACCGATTTAGAAACCAGGCGGCCCGGATCCCGAAACGGATTCGGGCTTTTGCATTTCCGGCTTGGGTGCGGCTTCAACCCTCCCTGCCGCTAACTCAAACCGAAACGAAATCGAAGGAGACCAGGATGTCCGAACCCAGGAAGCAGCACCTCGCCACCCTCGCCGTACACGCCGGCCAGTCGCCAGACCCCGCCACTGGCTCCCGCGCCGTCCCCATCTACCAGACCACGTCGTATCTGTTTCAGGATGCCGACCACGCCGGCCGTCTCTTCGCGCTCAAGGAGTTCGGCAACATCTACACGCGCATCATGAACCCCACAACCGACGTCCTCGAGAAGCGCGTGGCTGCGCTTGAGGGCGGCGCTGCTGCTCTGGCCACGGCCTCCGGCCAGGCAGCCGAAACCCTCACCATCACCACGCTGGCTTCTGCCGGCGAAGAGATCGTCTCCACCACCTCGCTCTACGGCGGCACTTACAACCTCTTCCACTACACGCTGCCGCGCCTTGGCATCAAGGTGCGCTTCGTCGACGCCGACGACTTCGACGGTCTGCGTGCCGCCATCAACCCGAAGACCCGCGCTCTCTACACAGAGACCCTCGGTAATCCCAAGCTCGACGTCGTCGACATCGAGAAGCTCGCCGCCATCGCTCACGAAAACGGCCTGCCCCTCGTCATTGACAACACCTCCGCCTCACCCGCGCTGGTCCGTCCCATCGAGTGGGGAGCCGACATCGTCGTCAACTCCGCCACCAAGTTCCTCGGCGGACACGGCACCACCATCGGCGGCGTCATCGTTGATGCCGGCAAGTTCGACTGGGTGGCCTCCGGCCGCTTCAAGGAGTTCACCGAACCCGACCCCTCATACCACGGCCTCTCCTACACCCAGGCCTTCGGCCCGCTCGCCTTCATCCTCAAGGCGCGTGTCCAGGGCCTGCGCGACACCGGCGCTGCGCTCTCGCCGCACAGCGCCTTCCTGCTGCTCCAGGGCATCGAAACACTCCATCTCCGCATGGAGCGCCATTCGCAGAACGGACTCGCCGTGGCGCGCCACCTCAAGCAGCATCCCGGCGTCGAGTGGGTCAACTACCCCGGCCTTGAGTCCAGCCCCTACTACGCCCGCGCAAAAAGGTACCTGCCCAACGGCCAGGGGGCGCTCATCACCTTCGGCATCAAGGGCGGATACGAAGCCGGCAAGAAATTGATCGACTCCCTCGAACTCTTCTCGCTGGTTGCCAACATCGGAGACGCCAAATCACTCGTCATTCATCCGGCGTCGACAACCCATCAGCAGCTCTCCCAAGGGGAACAGGCTGCCACCGGCGTAACACCCGAACTCGTGCGGCTCTCCATCGGCATCGAAGACGTCCGGGATATCCTCGCCGATCTCGATCATGCGATTGAAGCCGCCAACGGGCACGCCTTCACCCCTGCTGCTCAAGTCGCTGGCCGTGCTGCACAATGAGTGTTATGACCGAAGCCGTTACCGGGTCGGGCCCAGCACAGGCCCGGCCGCCCGCCCTTGAGCCCACGTATGAAGGCGACTTCGTGCTGGACCAGCATCTGATGCTGGAGAGCGGGCGTACGCTGGCGCAGCCTACGCTGCACTATGCGGTGTACGGCAAACTCAACGCAGCTCGCGACAACGCCATACTCATCTGCCACGCCCTCTCGGGTTCAGCCCGCGTGGGCGACTGGTGGCCTGAGATCTTCGCCCCCGGCGCCGTCCTCTCACTCGAGCACGACTTCGTCATCTGCATCAACATGCTCGGCTCCTGCTACGGATCGACGGGGCCCGGCTCCGTCGATCCTGAAACCGGCCTGGTCTACGGTCCTGATTTTCCCCTCGTTTCCGTTCGTGACAACGTCCGCGCCCAATCACAGCTTCTGGATTCGCTCGGCATCCGGCGGCTCCGCCTCGTCTTGGGCGGATCCATCGGCGGCATGCAGGCGCTGGAGTGGACCATTCACGATCCCGCCCGCATCGAGCGCGCCGCCATCATCGCGGTGGCTCCCTTGTCGGCGATGGGCCTCGCATTGAATCATCTCCAACGCCAGGCTATCCAGAATGACCCCGACTGGGATGGCGGCTACTACCTGCCCCAGCGCCCGCCATGCCAGGGGCTGTCGCTTGCCCGCCAGATCGGCATGCTCAGTTACAAATCCGCCGAACTTTTTAACGAGCGCTTCTCCCGCAACCCCAACCGCAACGGGGAAAACCCGTGGAGCCTCGACAACCAGGGCGGGGGGCTCATCGGCGGCCGGTTCGACATCGCCGGCTACCTCGACTACCAGGGCGAACGCTTCAACGAGCGGTTCGACGCCAACTCCTACCTCGCCATTCTCCGTACGATGGACACCTGGGACCCCGTAAATGGCAACACATCGCCCCAGGCGGTATTCGGCCGCATCCGCGCCCGGCTCACTTTCATCGGCATCAGTTCCGACTGGCTCTTTCCGCCGGAATCCGTTCGTGAGTTTGCCGAAAGCATTCGTTCCGCCGGCGTCCCCGCTGAATACCGCGAAATGACCAGCGCCCACGGCCACGACGCTTTCCTTGCCGAACAGGCCGAGTTGCTTCGCCTGCTGCAATAGAGCCTTCTATTACTATTGGGGTGGATGACGCCCTGAAACCTTCAGGAAACACTTTTCAGCGATTTGGTGTCTAAGCGTTTATGCGATGCGCTGCGGGGGCGGCCATCGGTTCCCACAAGGGAGGCAGCAAGATTCCCGCCAGGATTCCAGCTGGAGAGACGTCGGTTGCATCGTTGGCGCATCGGTTTCCGGTGGACCTGCGGACACCCGAAGTGCGTCACCATTCGATACCCCTAACTTTTTGTCGAATAAGTTGCCTTGTCACAACCGGCCGGGCTTTCTATAATCCTCCCAACACCGCATTGGACATCGTGGTATTTTCTATCCGCCACACGGTGCTCAACCGCCCAGCAGAACGGATAGACTATCCCGCGAGCGAGTGCTTGAGTAACGATTCCACTTCCGCATCTCCCAGGAGCACTGAATGAAGAAGTTAGTCTTTGCATCTGTGATGGCGCTTGCGAGCTTGAGCCTCGTTCCCGCACACACGCTGCGCGCGCAGGATCAGAACACGATCCAGATTAAGGATCCCGCCGAGTTCAACGCCTATCAAATGGCGACAACGCAGTCTGACCCCAAAGCCAAGGCGGCCGCTCTCGAAGACTTCCTGACGAAGTACCCGCAGAGTACTGCCAAAAAAACCGTCCTCGACATGCTCGTGGATACCAACCAGCAGCTGGGGGACCAGCAAAAGACCTTGGACGCCGCGACTCGCCTGCTCCAGGTGGATCCCAACAATCTCAAGGCCATTTATTTTTCGGTCTACGTCAAAAAGAGCCAGTGCGCCAAGACCTCCGACCAGGCGACCTGTGACGATGCCGCTGCTCTCGCTCAGAAAGGACTGGCGGCCGCCAAACCCGCCGGTGTCGCCGACGATGACTGGAAGAAGCAGACCGGGGCGCTTTTCCCGTTCTTCCACTCTGCGATCGCTGTCGCCGACCTGGTGTCCAAGAAGGATCCCGCTGCCGCTGTCGATGAATACAAGAAAGAGCTGATGATGTTTCCACCGGAAGCAACCACCAGCGGATTGGCTCTCGGCGACACCCTGCAGCTCGCTCTGGCCTATGTGAAGCTGCAACTCGTGGATGCCCAGGCAGCCCGAGACGCCGCTGCCAAGGCAAAGGCAACCCCGGGCGATGCTGGCCTGGCTGCTGATGCCAAGGCTGCGAAAGACAAGGCCGGCCAGGATTACGTGCAGGCCTGCTGGTTCTTTGCCCGCGCATGGAACTTTGCGCCAGCGAATTACAAGAGCCAGATCGAACCGCAGCTCGAGTTCTATTACAAGAAGTACCATGGCGATACCAGCGGCATTGATCAACTCAAAACCCAGGCTGCGGCCACCCTCTTCCCGCCGGGAACGTTGAATATCACGGCTGCAAAGACGCCGCAAGAGCAGATCCACGAAACGATCGCGACAACGCCGGACCTCAAGTCCCTCGCGCTAGCGGACAAGGAAACAATTCTCTCCGTCGGTAGCAAGGAAGACGCCGACAAACTCTGGGCAGTTCTGCAGGGTCAGGAAACTCCGGTTCCGGGCACCGTGATCGAATCGAATGCCAACCAGATCAAGGTTGCCGTCACCCAGGACGCGAAGGATGCCAAAACGGCCGACTTCATCGTCAACATGAAGGAGGCGATCCCTGAGAAGGAGATCCCTGCAGTCGGCTCGGAACTCAAGCTCCTCAAGGATGGTGGTCCTGAGTTGGATGGAACCTACGACACCTACACCCAGATTGAGCCCAGCGCGACCTCGGCAGCCAGCGCGCAGATCGTGCTGAAGGACGGTATCTTGCAGACAGCCAAGAAGGCTCCTGTACACAAACCGGCCCCCGGCCACCACGCAACAACAACACACAAGCCTCAATAGTCTCAGTGCACACCTGGTGAAGCGAAGGGCAGCCTGATAAAGGCTGCCCTTGCTGTCAGAGCTCCCGATGTTAAGCTTGAGACAGCATGGCGCCATTGCGAATTCCCCTCACTTGCCTGGCCGCGTCTCTGCTGATTGCCGTCGGCGCATTGCCCTCGGCTCTTTCCGCGCAGGACCCGGCATTCAGCCATGAGCGGGTCGTTCCCGCACCGGTTCAGCCCGCGCCATTCCCAGCCACCGCTACGCGTCAAAAGCCCGTCTATTCCGTCGAGTTGCGCTCCGCCGACGAAATCACCCAGCAGGACCGTCTTCTTCTGGCTGACTCCGAGTCATCCATCGCCGAGCACGCCGGATTTGCCGGGTTGGAGTATCAGGAGAGCAACTGGACCTACCGCCAGGTCGTTTGCCCCACCTTCCCCAATCACCTCTTTCTGCAATTCGTGCGCAACAACGGCAGCGGCGACGTCACGGTTTTTTCCGCTTCGATTCCCCGCAACGGGGAGGGCCGGGTCCGCATCGTTCCCATCCTCAAGCGCGGCTACTCGCTCTTTTCTCCGGCCCCGATCAACGCACTCACCATCTCCGCCTTCAACCACATCCGCGCCGAAGAAGGTGAGTCCGTAAACTCCGACTGGCTCGGAAACGCGCTCTGCTACGCTGCCCTGGCCGGCTCACAGCCTCAGATCCTGCCGCCGGACGCATCGCCGGCAGTGCACAAGCCAATTCCCGCCCTCACCGCAGCAATGGATGTTCAGACGCAGGCCCACGGAGTGGAAGTCATCCGTTTCGACGACGCTGCCGCGCGACCCCGCGCAATGGAGTGGACCATGACCTTCACGCGGAACGGAAAGCTGGTCAAGGCGACCCATCGCCCCGCAGCGACGCTCACAGCCCGGGTCCTACCGCAGAAGTCTGCCGAGGGCCGCACTCGGCAAGTGCCGTAATCTGTGCGCAATCAGCCTACCGCGTGCGCCCAGATCGATTGAATTGTTTCAGGTTAGGAGAGCGCTACTCTCCCAGCATGATCCGCTGAATGGCAGACGCGCGCCCCGTTTCGGCATCGCATGTGATAATCGCCGCACACATCTTCGGATTGCCCTTTGCCGCCTCGAACTTTCCCGGCATTCCAGTCAGAAACCGGTGCAGCACCAGTTCCGTCTCCACTCCGATGACGCTGTCGTAGGGCCCGCTCATCCCCACGTCGGTCTGGTACGCGGTGCCGCCCGGCAGAATGCGCTCGTCAGCCGTGGGAACATGCGTATGGGTCCCCACCACCGCCGTCACGCGGCCGTCCAGGTGCCATCCCATCGCGACCTTTTCGCTCGTGGCCTCGCCGTGGAAATCAACCACGATCACCTTCGCCTTGATTCCGGCCAGCAGCGTATTCGCCGCGCTGAACGGATCGTTCGAGCCGCTCATGAACACCTTGCCCATCAGGTCCACAACGGCGTATTCAACTCCGCTCTGCGTAACCCCCTCGAACACGCCGTAACCCGGCAGCCCCGCGAGCATATTCGCCGGTCGCAGCACGCGCCTCGGCCTCTCCTGGCTGTCCGCGGGTACTGACGTCAGGTACTCCAGCAGTTCGCGCTTGTCCCACACATGGTTGCCGGTCGTCAGCACATCCGCGCCCATGTCAAATAACTCTTCGGCGATCGCCGGCGTAACTCCGAAACCGCCCGCGGCATTCTCCGCGTTGATAATCACAAGCTCTACACCATGAGACTCGCGCACATGCCCGATGTGCTCGCGCACGATCCTGCGCCCCGCGCTCCCGAAAATGTCGCCGACAAAAAGAATGTTCACGAAAGAAAGGCGCTCCTGGAAAAAGGGAATAGTGAATAGGGAGTAGGGAGTAACAAACCGGGCTTCCGCACGGTCGAGCTGTCTTCTGCATGCGGCGGTGACAGAATCGGTAGGCGGGTCATGTGCTTTTTACTCCCTACTCCCTGTTTCTTGCTCTCTGCCTCTCATCAGCGGAAACAGAATCACATCCCGAATCGACTTCGACCCCGTCAGCAGCATCGTCAGCCGATCCACACCAACGCCCTCGCCGCCCGTCGGCGGTAACCCATACGCCAGCGCGCGCACATAGTCCTCGTCCATCTGGTGCGCCTCGTCGTCGCCGCGAGCGCGTTCCGCAAGCTGCTGTTCGAACCGCTTGTGCTGCTCCACCGGATCGTTCAGCTCGCTGAAAGCATTGCCGATTTCGAAGCCTCCGATATAAAACTCGAAGCGTTCGACCCACTCTGGATCGTCGGGCTTCTGCTTGGAAAGTGGCGAAACAGCCGTCGGAAATTCGTAGATGATGGTGGGCTGAATTAGATGCTCTTCTGCTATCGACTCAAACAATGTAGCAATAGCTTTTCCGAGGTTGTGCTCCTTCTCCAGAACCGCTAAGGCTGGACTGAACTGCAGGTGAACCACTGAAGCTGCATGCCGCTCCCGATCCATCTCCTTCTGGCTGGTGCTCGGCGGTCCCCCACTCCCTCCCAACGGCAGATTTTCCGGCAACCCGCCCGGACTGGTTGCGCCGGACTCTGACCGCGAATGTCCGTGAGGAATGGGATTGTGTTGGAGTATGTCCGAAAGTCGAGAGTGCAATGCCGCCTCGCTTTGGAGGTCGGTCATTTGTATCCTCTCGCCAGCCCACTTAATAATCGCCTCCCGGAGAGTCAGCCGCTCCCACGTCCCGAAGTCGATCTCAACATCGTTGAAGCTTGTGGTCGTGGTGCCGTTCACTTCCATCGCGACGAACTTGATGAGTTCTTCCGTCAGATCCATCAGGTCCTGGTAGTTCGCATACGCCTGGTAGAACTCCAGCATCGTGAACTCGGGATTGTGCTGCGTGCTCACGCCCTCGTTGCGGAAGTTGCGATTGATCTCGTACACGCGATCGAGGCCCCCGACCACCAGCCGCTTAAGATAAAGTTCCGGCGCGATCCGCAGAAAGAGATCCATATCCAGCGCATTGTGATGCGTCCTGAACGGCCGTGCCGCCGCGCCGCCTGCAATCTGCTGCATCATCGGCGTCTCCACTTCGAGATAGCCGCGCTCGTCAAAAAAGCGCCGCATCGCCCGCAGCACCTTTGCCCGCTTCACAAACACCTCGCGCGCGTCGAGATTCGCAAACAGGTCCACGTACCGCTGCCGATAGCGCAGCTCCACATCCGCCAGCCCGTGATACTTCTCCGGCAGCGCCAGCATTGCCTTCGCCAGGAAGGTCAACCGTTCCACGTGCACGCTCAGTTCGCCGGTCTTGGTGCGGAAAAGATACCCGGTAGCGCCAATGTGATCGCCCAGGTCCAGCAGTTTGTAGAGAGCCCAGCCCTGCTCCCCCACCGCATCCATGCGCACATAAATCTGCAGCCGCTCTCCGCCCTGTTGCAGTGTCGCGAACCCCGCCTTGCCCATCACGCGGATCGCCATGATCCGCCCGGCAATCGCCACGGTCGTGCGGTTCGCATCCAGCGTCTCCGCCGTCGCGTCACCCCACTTCGCGCGAATCTCCGGAATGGTGTGCGAGGCAGGGAACTGGTTGGGATAAGCAGCCTGTCCAAGCTTCTCGATGTCAGCAAGCTTGGCCTTGCGCAACTCGAAAAGATTGCGCTCAAATTCCGAATCAAACACGGTAATTCCTTCTAATTGAATCGCTGGAGCCTAATCGTCAGTATAGCGTTCGGAACGTTCTTCGCTGCTTCTTCGGCCTCAATTGTTGCTTCGATGATTCATCCAGATCCTGCTGTGCATCATCGCAACGCGAGGCGTTTTTCGTGTATAACCACGAAGGATGCCGTTCCACCGCCCACTTCCGAACTCCGACTCCCGCTCGAAGATGTCCAGCGGCGTCGAAGCGGTCGTCGAGGCTGAGAAACTCCTCCAGATCGCGCTCGTACTGCCCTGCGCTGCGGTGGTCGGCTGGATCATCGGCGCATGGGCCGACAAGCACTTCCATCAGACCTGGATCGCCATCGTAGGCATCGTCTTCGGAGCCATCTCCGGCCTCGTTTTCGTCATTCGCACGGTCCTCAAGGCCGAACGCGATACCCGGAGCGAAACCGGAACCGAGAAGGGAAACCTCGACAACCGGAAATGAATCAGGAAACTCACCCTCTGCTCGATCAGTCTAACGACGCCGCTGAAGTCATGCTTCAGCGAGCCCTGCGTAACTCGCTCATTTTGGGAATGATTGCCTCTGTAGCGCTCCTCATCGCCACCGGCTGGAGAAACGCTGCCATGCTCATGACCGGGGCTCTCATCTCCGCCGGAAGTATCTTCGAGTGGCAGCGCCTCGCCCGTGTCATCCGCGCCAAACTCGAAGCCCAGAAGACTCCCCGCAGTGCCGCCGCCGTCGTCGTTTTCTTTGTGCTGCGCCTCACAGTCTACGCAGGGGCCATCTATGTTAGCCTGAAGTGTTTTAAGGGATCGGCCGTGGCGCTGCTCTGCGGCTTGGGACTTGCAGCTCTGACCATCGTCTGGCAAGCCCTCCGGCTCCTCCTGGACTGAGGAACGACCTCCTCAAATGGGGATCATCCTCACTGCAGAAATAAAAGGAAAAGGGAAAGACTAAGTCCTCATGCCTGAACCCTATGCTTTGACCCGCCTGCTCAATTACTTTTTCGGCGGAATCGTTACCTCCATCATGCAGGCGATTGGCATTCATCCCGCCAATCCCGGTGCGCCTTTCGTTAACACCTTCACCGTGGAGCTGATCGTTGTCGCGTGCCTGATCGCATTCTTCATCGCCGTGCGCCTCACCCTCTCACCCGACAAACCAAATCCCGCGCAGCACGTCGCCGAAATGATCTCGGAATTCACCGGCAGTCTCGGCGAACAAGTCATCGGGCATGATGCGCCGAAGTTTCAGGCTTTCCTCACGTGCATCTTCCTGTTCGTTCTGATCAACAACCTCATCGGCCTCATCCCCGGTGTCCCTGCACCCACCACTTCGCCGAGCGTGCCATTAGGACTAGCTGTGCCCTCGTTTCTCTTCTACAACTACCAGGGCTTCCGCACGCACGGCATTGGCTATCTCAAGCAGTTTGCAGGGCCCATTTGGTGGATGTCATGGTTACTCATTCCGATTGAGCTCACCTCGCACTTCGCGCGCATCATGTCCCTCACCATCCGTCTCTACGCCAACATGTATGCCAGCGACATGCTCACACTGGGTTTCTTCTCGCTGATTCCGATCGGCATTCCATCGATTTTCCTCGGATTGCACGTCTTCGTTTCGTGCATCCAGGCGTTCATATTCATGCTGCTGTCGATGATCTACCTGTCGCTGGCAGTCTCGCACGACGCTCACTGAGCCTTCGTGCTCCAATCAACGAATTCCGCCGGAGAACGCTCCCGCTCCGGATCAACGGCAGGCCGCAAGCGTGAGGGGACCAGCTCGGTGAGTCTCAACCACCCACTGGCGGCTAAATCCAAGGGACGCAGGAGAACTATGCGGAAATTTCAATATGTGTTCATGGCGCTGGCCGTGCTCTGCTTCGCCATCCCGGCGTTTGCTGACGCGGGCTCGGCTGCTATTAGCCTGGTGCCAATCGGCGCTGGAGTAGGCATGGCCCTCGCGGCCGGCCTGTGTGGGCTCGGTCAGGGCAAGGCCACTGCTTCGGCTTGCGAAGCGCTGGCTCGCAACCCAGGCGCACGCGGCGGCCTCATGATCTTCCTGATCCTCGGCCTCGCGCTCATTGAGTCACTCACCCTCTTCACCCTGGTCATCATCCTGCTCAAGGTGAAGTAAAACCGCGCACACGAAATACAAAAGCGGGTCCGTTCAGTCGACGGACCCGCTTTTCGTTCGGCCAGTTTCTACCGGGCAGTCTGGGCACTCTCTGTACGGCTTGCGTCAGTGCTCGTTGCGCGCAGCATCTTGATCGCCTGTTGATACCGCAAACCAACCGGAAGCGGCGCAAACTGGCTCTGATCCTCCGTCGTGTCGAACACTTTGGTCTTGAAAACGATCCGCCCTGACATCGACATCCTGAAGTGAACGATGCGCCATTGGTGTTCGCCCACGTCGGCCTGCTCCAGCAGGATCCACCCACCCTTGTTGAGCCGTCCCAGGATTCCCCAGCCGAAATCAATATCCTGCTGCAGGTGTCCCTCGAGCCTCGCCACGCGTTCCTGTGCGACGTCGATCCAGATCTCGCCCTTCATTGCCTTCAGCACCTGTGTCTCCAGGTCCGGCGGATTGAACTTCGGATTTGGCTTGAACCTGAACTTCGCAACGTGTCCGGTCGGCCCCTCGCCGGTGCCGGCGTATTGGTAGATGAATGCATTGGGAAGAACCCGCAGAACCTTCATTGCCCGTGCGGCATCCTCGTCTTCCGCCTGTTTGCGGTGGTGCTGCCTGCCGGGGTCGGCCAGCAGCAAATCCAGCCGGGCCTGTTCCTTCTCCTCATCCGTTGCGCTCAATGGTGAGTCGTTGATCGCCACCAGCCGTGCAACCGCTCCATCCTTGGTCTCGAAGATTTCCTTGGTCGCCGTCAGCCGCGGACTCTGTTTCCGCAGGTGATATCGCATCGGGTGCTGCGCATCTGTCGCCGCACGAACCTCATTCCCCAAGGCGCGGTTCACCAGCGCGTCATCTGCATGTGCACCCCCGCCTGGGACCGCCGTAGCCAAAGCCGCTATAAGAATGAGAGACGTCAGAAGGCGCACTATCACCAGTTTACCGCCTTTCCCTTTTCAAACTCGGGTCAGGTTACTTCAAGTGTTTGGACTCTCCTCTTCCGCCATGGTTTCTTAAAATGAAGGAACCGCCCCGATGCTATAGTTCGATAAGGCACTTTCCGGTTCTGGTGCGTGTCATGGCGGAACGCCCCGGGACGCAGCACCACGGGGCGAAGAATACCCCATGCGACTGCAATTTGACGCCCCTGTGGCGTTGGTCGAATTCAAATAACATCGGAAGGGAATTGATCCATGGCAACCGAAAATGGTTCTGCTCGGATTGGCAAATCTGTCATAGTTCGCGGTGAAGTGAAGGGCGGGGAAGACTTGATTATCGACGGACGTGTCGAAGGAACCGTGACTCTCACCGAGAGCCGCCTGACCATTGGCCCCAATGCGAGCGTTGCAGCCGATCTGACGGCACGCGATGTGCTTATCCAGGGCGAAGTGCAGGGCAACATCGTCGCGACCGGCCGGGTGGAGCTGCGCGCGGGTTGCGTGGTCGAAGGTGATGTCCGCGCGCTGCGGCTCGCCGTCGAAGACAACGCCGTCTTCCGCGGCAAAGTCGACCTTACGCAGGGAGGCAAGGCGCCCGAAGCTGCGCCCGCAACCACCAATTCCTGACATCAGCGTGCGACCGGGCGCAGCACTGCCATACGCGCCCATCACAAGGGGATTCCAGAGTGATTCGCCGTTGGTTCGACAAAAAAGAAGGTCAGGTTTCCACCGGGTCCGGCGCGAGCGGCCCCCGCATTCCGCGTCACTCCGGTGGCTGGGCCGCGCTGCGCAAGCGTCTGGAAGCTGAACCGGGCCTGCGCATCATCGACTCAGGCGCGACCTCGCCCACCAACATCAACTACCTCACCAGCCTCGGCCACAGCGTCTTCCTCACCGATCTGGCCACTGAGGCCTGCACCGGCGCATGGCAAACGGGCGTGGACGAAGACGACAAGCCCATCTACAACACCGAGGCCTACCTCAAGCAGACTCTGGACTTCGGCGGTCGCATGTACGACATCGTACTGCTCTGGACGGCTCTCGACTACCTGCCCGACCCATTCGTCCCCGCCGTAGTCGCGCACCTTCACGCCTCATTGAATCCCGGCGGCCAGGTCCTCGCCTTATTCCACACCCGCAAGCAGCCCGAGGAGTCGGTCCACTGCCGCTTCCACCTCACCGCGGGCGACAGCGTCGAAATGCAGCTCGCGCAGCAGTTTCCCATTCAACGCGCATTCACCAATCGAAGCATCCAGGATTTGTTCAATCAATGGTCCGGATTCCGCCAATTTCTGGCCAAAGACAGCATCTCTGAAGTGATCATCACGCGCTAATGGAAAGTACATGGCAGATCAGGAAATTGAGTCTCCGAAGAAAATGCTCTCACGTCGACTCGACCAACAGGGAGAGGCGACCTTGAATGGGGCTCAAAACGGGAACAGTATTCCCTGATCTGCCCGAAAACCCCATCGCATCCAACCTTCTGCTCATTTCCTGAGAAACTAACCCATTGGAGCGACTTATGACTTCGTTGAAAGGTACGCGCATAACGTGGCTTGGACATGCGACCGTGCTTGTTCAAACCCCCAAAGGCACCAACATCCTCATCGATCCCTTTATCGAACACAACCCCAAATACCCCAAGGCATTCAAGCTCCCAGAAAGGATTCACTACATTCTGCTCAGCCACGGCCACGGGGATCACATTTCCGATGCCGTCCCCGTCGCAAAAAAGCACAACTCCAACGTGGTCGCCATCTATGAACTCGCCGCCTTCATCGGCCAGCAGGGCGCCGAGACTACCACGGGCATGAACATCGGCGGCACAGTTCAGTTGGACGATGTCGCCGTCACCATGGTGGAAGCCAAGCACTCGGCCGGCGCAGAGGGCAAGAACGGAACGCAATACGCGGGAGTCGCCGCCGGTTTCGTCCTCACCATCACCGGCGGTCCCGTTCTCTATCACGCCGGAGACACGGCAGTTTTCAGCGATATGAAGCTGATCAGGGAGCTCTATCATCCCGAGTTGGCAATGCTGCCCATCGGCGGCTTCTACACCATGGGACCGAAGGAGGCCGCGCTCGCTGCGCAATTCATCGAGCCCAAGTCGATCCTGCCCATCCACTTCGGCACAGTCCCGGCGCTCACTGGAACTCCCGACGAATTATCCGCCCTGCTCAAGGGCTCTATTGATGTGATCCGGATGAACCCCGGTGACTCGATTTAGTCGCCTCATCCCCGGCAAAGACACGAAAGGCTGGAGTTAGTCCTCCAGCCTCAGCGTTTCACTTGGACTGTTTCCCGGATGCTGCCTTCCGCTGTCTCTCCCAGCGCCGCCTCACTGCCTCAGAGATCCGCTTCCGGCCTTCCGGAGTAAGCTTCCTCTTCTTCTTCCTGCTCCGGCGAGTCCCCTCGTCTATTTGGCCCGCTATCTTTGAGGCGCCTCCGTTCAGCAAAGCGCGCGCCCTCTGCAGCCGGGCAATCTCACGATCGATTTGTAAGACGATTCTTGCGATTCCCACTTAGCCTCCTCGGAACGATCTGGACGCGCCGCCGCCTTCGCTTTCGTGCGCGCGGACCTTCATAAAACTGGAATGAGTTGCTGAAAAAAGACAATACCGAACCATTTAAGTTTTGACAAACAAAAAAGAGTAACATCACGCGACTTTCGTCAGATAACTTCGCCGATCGAAGAAACTACAGCGATTTCGCTTCTGCTTTATACCGAATCGATACGGAAGAGCGGCTTCTTCCTTAAGAAAATGCTGCCTTGCACGTTTTTTCCATGTCGAAATGTGAAGCGAAACCGCTCTAGCTACGCCTCGGCACGGAATTGCGCTGTAAGTAGAGAGGACTGCCTGATCTCCTCATTGATTAGCTGAATAGGACCTGAATGTACCGATCTAACGCGCCTCGCATTGGCCTTAAGTAACATGCCGACCATGCGAAAAGGGACCAGGATTGCAGGGAAGAGTAACTCCCCGCAAGATAAACTTGATCATTCAGCTATTGATCAACTTGGAGCACGCCGCCGGGCGCATCGCTCTTAGACGCCGCGCGGAGCCTTCGACGCCGGCGGTCCCTGATCCTGAACCGAAGACGGCGACCCCAGTCCGGTAAGATCCTGCCCGCCGATCCGCAGCGTGGGAGACTCCGAAGCCCTATAGTTGCGCAGATCGCGGAGTATCTCTGCCTTCTCGCGCGCGTATTGCCCGGCAAGGCGCGTCAGCGCATAGGTGATGATGTCGCTGTGATGCAGATCCTGCACCGACGGATCGCGTCGCATGTTCAGCCACAACCGGTGCACAAGCTGCACATCATCCGGCCCAAGCGCCGGAGCATGAGGCCCGATGTAGAACACCTTCGTCTCGCCATTCAGGCCCACGACATAGAAGTTGAACTGCCGCTTCGGTTCCGGCAGCGCCTCCCATGCCTGTCCAAGATGGAATGCCTGGTCTTCCGCCGTCATAGATGTCGATTGTCCTGAAACCACCGAATCCACTTCCAACGAATTCGCGCCCTGCACCAGCGCTGCAAACACGTCGCCGGCCGGAACCACAAGGAGCGAAACTTTCTTACCAAAGCTCTCGGCGATCGACACCGCCTTCGTGAACAGCAGTTGTTCGTGCTCGCTGAAGCTCTGTTCCTCCGCGCTCAGGTACTCCGGTCCGCCCGCGCCCATGATGCGGACACTCATCACCACAACATCGCGGTCCTCGGTCCTGGTGCGCGCCAGCACCCATTTCAGCGCGGCAGGGTTATTCGCATCGCGCATCGTCACCATCACGCCGCCGGGCCGCACCGCAACGGACTCCCTGCTGATCGTGTCCTGGTGCTCCAGTTGGAAGTGATCCTTCATCTGCCGCGCCGTCAACGCATGCTTTCGCAAGTTGTCGCGTTCCGACAGTGTGAAGATCACAAAGAATCCCGCTGCAAACACAAGGCCGCTGACCGTCGCCACCGACTTGGTGAACAGGTTCACCGTCGCTGTGGAAAGAAGAACCAGAAACACGCAGAACAGTCCGACCGGAATCTCTGTCTTGCCGATCCTGATGTTCGGCGGCACCTTCCAGCCCCGCTCGCCGTGGTACTTCCGGCGCAGCACAAGCATTGCCAGGCTGTTGAACGTGAACGACCAGATCACGCCGAATGCGTACGCCTCGCCCAGGGTGATCACGTCGCCCCGGCTCGCGATGATAGTGAACATTTGCAGGCCGAAGACAAGGTTCACGATGCGATAGCTTGTTCCGAACTTAGGGTGCGGCTTGCGGAACCAGTCCGTCAGAACGCCGTCTTCCGCAACACGCATCAGCACGCCAGTCGATCCGATCATCGACGTGTTGATCGCACCCGAGAGAATCAGGAATCCCACAAACACCACGAAGATGCGGAATGCCACCCGCCAGAACATCGGACCGACCATGTACATCGCCAGTCCTGCAATCAGGTTGGCCGAGTAGATCTGCGTCCTGGGGCCGTCGGGAATCAGCATCGACGCCAGCAGCGTCGCGCCGCCCGTGAAGATCAGGCTGTAGATCGCGATCACGATCGCCGCCCGCTTCAGGTTCTTCAGCTTGGGGTGCTCGATTTCGCGATTGACCTGCGCAAGGCTCTCCTCGCCGCTCATCGCCAGGATCGAATGCCCGAAGGCCATGATGATGCCGAAAAGCCCGAAGATCGGCAGACCTGCGCGCTTCAGGAATCCAAGTGCGTCAGGGCTAAATTTCAGGTTAGAGGGAACCGGCGCCGGCGGCAGGTGCGCGCCGCGGATAAACACCGAGTACGTCCCCCAGAGCAGAAGAACCACCACCATCACGGTCGTGATCTGCATAACGCGCAAGGCCTTGTCGCTCGATTCCTCGATGCCCTTGACGTTTTGCCACCAGTAGTAAATAGTGACCACTGCCGCGAAAACCGCCGACGTGTAGTTCATGTCGAACTGAAATGGCTGTCCGTGCGCATTAATCAGCGCCGGAGGCAACCAGTGGCTGTTGTTGGCCACAGTCATCAGTTCGTTCATCAGGCCTGTGATGTATTGCCCGGCCGATACACCTGATATTGGCCCCGTCAGGATGTAGTCGAACATCAGTGCCGAAACGCTAAGCTTCGCAAACGTGCCGCCCAGCGCCTCTTTCACCACGCGATACACGCCGCCGCGGGTGAACATCGAGCAGCTCTCGACGTACACCGCCCGCACGGCGAAGCTGAACAGCATGATGCCGAGAATGAACCACGGCGCGGCCGCACCTACGGCCTGTTCGGCAATGCCGCCGGCATAAAACGCCGACGAACCCAGATCGTTGAGAACAATGGCGGCGGCTCGCCAGAAGGAGATAAACGTCAGCATCACCGAGGATGCCACGATGAGCCGAACGCGGTCTGACGGAGGGGCTATGGTCGTTCGAGTAGATGCCATCACTAATGCGCCGGCAATGCTTTTGTGCCGCTCAGGATCGAAAAAGGGCTGCTGTCCCGTACGCCCTTGGCTGAGTTTAGTTCTGAGCTTCGCCCCAGTCAACAACTAAACCGATAAACCGAAGTGTTTGTAAACAGGATGGAAATCGAGCAAGTCCCGAATACTTCTATTCTTTGCCGAACAATTCCTTGAAATCTTCGATGAAGCTGATCAGAACCACCACCGCCGCTCCTGCCAGACCCACGAAAAACATCACTTCCAGCAGTCGCACTGCAAAAATCCCTAAGATCATGGCACAAATTGTAGCCGGTTTCAGACACCCGGCTACACCAAAGCTGCAAAATTGTCACCCTGCGCCTTCATCCCATCGCAACTGCGCCACGCATTCAGTGCGCCCCGCAATTCACAGCCTCAGCGGCCCGATGCTTTAAACTGCCCCCTATATGCGCTGGCATTCAGTGAAGTTGTGGGGAGCCGCAGTTCTGTCTGCGGCGCTGCTCGAGTTGCCATTCCCGCTTGCCGGTCCCATGCCCCCCTGGCGCAGCATCTTCGCCTGGTTCGGCCTCGTGCCTCTCCTGTGGGCCATCCTCACTCCCGACTCCTGGAGCAGCAAACACCCCCTCCGCCGCGCGTTCCTGCTCGCCTATATCTCTGGCGTGCTTTGGTATATGGGCAACTGCTACTGGGTCCGCGACACCATGCTCCACTACGGCGAAATGCCCACCGGGGCGCCCACCCTTCTCCTCATCGGATTCAGCCTGGTTCTCGGCCTCTACTTCGGCCTCTTTGGCCTCGGCATCATGCTCGTCCGCCAAGCCACAAACAGCGTGCGCCTGGCCTTGGCTGCCGCACCTTTCCTCTGGGTGGCGCTTGACCTCGCCGCCTCCCGAATCACCAGCGTTCCCTGGGACCAGCTCGGATACTCGCAGGTGGACAACGGGATCGTTAACCATCTAGCCCCGTGGACGGGCGTCTACGGAATCACCTTCATCCTGGTCGCGTCAAACGCCATCGTGCTTTCCTGCCGTGAGTTCTACCGGAAACCCTACGCAAGTCGTCGGCGATACGCCGGAATCCTGGCGTTCGTTGCGCTAGGCCTGATCGCAGTTGCGGTGAATGGCGACTCGGTGCTTCCAACTCAGTCGCCAACTTCCGCCACCGCCGTCCTCGTCCAGCCGAACATCGACGTGGGCTCCGATAACGACTGGTCCGGCCCCGGCGAGTGGGACCAGCACATCGCCCAGTTCGCCCATCTCGCCGGCGAGCAATGCAAGACCTACATTGCCGGAATCCCGCAAACCGGCGCCTCCACCGGCGAAATCATCTGCCCGCCCTACCCTACTCATCCCGATCTCATCATCTGGCCTGAAGCGCCCTCCCCATTCTTCGAAAACGACCCGCGCTTCCAGAAGGCGATGACATCCGTCGCGCAAGCCGAGCAGGCGCCCCTAATCATTGGCGGCCTCGCAGCCGACTACTCTCCGCAGCAGCAGGACTGGCTCGACTACAACGCCGCCATGGTCATCGCGCCCGATGGCCATCGCATCGGCCGCTACGAAAAAATCCATCTCGTCCCCTTCGGCGAATACGTTCCGTTCGCGCAGTACCTCACGTTTGCCCACAAGCTCACCGGACGGGTTTCGTCATTCTCGCGCGGCACCGACCGCAAAGTTTTCCTGCTGCATACGGTGAATGGATCGCCTCACCGCTACGGCGTTTTCATCTGCTATGAAGCCGTCTTTGCCGACGAGGTCCGCCACTTCGCCCAGCTCGGCGCCGAAGTCCTTGTGAACATCAGCGACGACGGCTGGTACGGCGACACCAGCGCCCCCTGGCAACACCTCAACATGGCCCGTATGCGCGCCATCGAAAATCGCCGCTGGCTGCTGCGCTGCACGAACAATGGCGTCACTGCCGTCATCGATCCCTTCGGTCGCGTTCGCCAAAGCATTCCACGCCATCAGGTTGACGCTCTCCCCGCCCAATACGGCTTCCGTGACGACATCACCTTCTACACCGCCCACGGCGACATGTTTGCCTGGCTCTGTGCCATACTGAGTCTGGGCATCGTGGGCTGGTCTGCCAAAGCCAGTTTGCGGCGCGCAATCCACAACAAAGTCAGGTCCTAAGAGCAAAGCATGGCATTAACCGATCTCGAATACGCCTACGCTCCGGTACGCGATCAAGTCCGCGACCTGCGGGAGTATCTTTGACCCTGCCCGCCTCCGCAGAGAACTAACCGCAATCGAAACCAGGCTTGCCGATCCCGCAATGTGGTCTGATGCCGCTGCGAGCAAACCGCTCATGCGCGATCGCAAGCGCGTCGAGGCCCTCATCGCCGACGACGAGGAACTTGTCCGCCGCACCAGCGACATCGAAGCTTACTTCGAACTCGCCCGCGAAGGCGAAGACGTTCTCGCCGACCTTGAGCGCGACATCAAGAGCCTCGGCACATTCACTGAAGAGCTCGAAGCCCGCACCATGCTCTCCGGCGAAACCGATGCGCTCAACGCCATCGTCACTGTCCACCCGGGCGCCGGCGGCACCGAGAGCCAGGACTGGGCCGAGATGCTCCTGCGCATGTACCTGCGCTGGGCCGAGCAGCAAGGCTTCAAGACTGAAATGAACGACTACCAGGATGGCGAAGAAGCCGGCATCAAGTCCGCCACCTTCACCATCATCGGCGAATACGCATTCGGCCTCCTTGCCGGCGAAAGCGGCGTGCATCGCCTCGTCCGCATCTCGCCTTTCGACTCTGCCAAGCGCCGGCACACCTCATTCGCGTCCGTCTATGTCTCGCCCGAAATCGACGAAACCATCCAGGTCGACATCAAGCTTGAAGACCTGCGCGTCGACACCTACCGCTCCGGCGGCAAGGGCGGCCAGCACGTCAACACCACCGACTCCGCTGTGCGCATTACCCATATGCCCACCGGCATCGTCGTGCAGTGCCAGAACGAGCGCTCGCAGCACAAGAATCGCGAGAAGGCCATGAAGATGCTGCGCTCGCGCATCTACGAGTACGAGCTCGAAAAGAAGCGCGCCGAGTCAAAGAAGCTCGAAGACTCCAAGCTCGACATCAACTTCGGCTCGCAGATCCGTTCCTACGTCCTGCAGCCCTATCGAATTGCCAAAGATCACCGCACCAAGGTAGAGGTAGGCGACGTCGACAAGGTGCTCGACGGGTATCTCGAACCGTTTCTGCGTGGCTACCTTTTAGCCAAGCGCCGCGGCACCGCCGTCTCCGCCCCCGCCGCCGACGATCTTGACGTGTAGCAACATGTCAGGGCACGACTTCAGGGGTCCTCAAGGACGGGTCCATGTCCATGGGGTGAACTACAGTCGTGCCGAAAAGAACTTCATTTGGCAGGGCTCCAGCTGTGAAGGGTACGGGCTTCAGCCCGTACAGTAGCATCAGTTAGGCTAGGTTGGGGCTTTATCCCCTGAGGGATTCACACTCGGCTCCGGAGGTCCAATCAATGTCCACCGCAACCGTTGCGCCGGCACAGAAAGTCGCTTTCGGCGGAGTCACCCCCGTCCTCCGCGTCAGCAACGTCGCCGCCAGCGTCGACTACTACACTCGCGTCCTCGGCTTCCACGTCAACTTCAAATTTCCTGATGACAAGGCGCCATTCTTCGCATCTGTAACCCGTGGCCGCTGCTGCCTCTTCCTTAGCGAAGGCGACCAGGGCCATCCCGGCAGCTGGGTCTGGATCGATGGCGTCGACGTCGAAAAGGTATACGAAGAGTTCCGCGCATCCGGAGCAAAGGTTCGCAATCCGCCCACAAATTACGAGTGGGCTCTCGAGATGCAAATCGAGGATCTCGACGGCAACGTTCTTCGCATCGGCTCCGATCCCAAAAAGGACGAACCCATCGGCGACTGGCTCGACATGCACGGCATCCGCTGGCGCAAACTGCCGAACGGCACCCACCAGCGCATCGAACCCAGCCCGACAAAAGGCGCATCGGCAATTTGACAACAACAAAGCTGAGGGCAGATAGCTTTTTAGTAGCAGCTTGGAGCTGGAAACGAATGATGAACGATCCCGCCATAATCGACGAGATGCTCCGCAAGGCGCAGACCATCGCTGTGGTTGGAATGAGCGACAAACCATGGCGCGCCAGTCACAACATCGGCCGCTACCTCGTGATGCAGGGCTATCGCGTTCTACCCGTGAACCCGCAACTCAAAGAAGTGCTCGGCCTGAAGTGCTATCCCGATCTCGAATCGGCGCAAGCTGTCGCAAAAGAAGACAACACCACCGGAATTGATCTCGTAGATGTTTTCAGAGCTTCTCAGAGTGTTCCCCCCATCGTCGATGATGTCATCCGCCTCGGCATCCCTTACCTCTGGCTTCAGGAGGACGTAATCAATGACAAGGCCATCGCTCGCGCCCGCGCTGCCGGTGTGAAGTGTGTTCAAAACGTCTGTATATTTCGCGAACACGCACAGAGAGTGGGCTAAAGATCCACGGTGCCTCCTTGTTTTTTGTCCCAAGGGAGGGAAAGCACAGACCCGACACCCCCGCCTTTCCGCGATCATCCGTCCGCCTCGGCCGTCCAAAGAAATACAATCCTCCTATCCCAATGCGTTCTCAATGCCCGATCCTCGCTCTCGTCACTCTACTCACTGCAGCCGTTCCAGCCCTCGGCGCCTCCAGTTCCGCCGACCTCCCTCACGTCCACGTCCAGCTCATCAGCCCCGACGCACAGCTTCACGCCGGCAACGCCAACAACGTCGGCCTCTACTTCAAACTAGAACCCGGCTGGCACGTCTATTGGAAGAACCCCGGCGACGCTGGCGAGCCGCCCCACATCAAGTGGACGCTCCCGAAGGGGATCACCGCCAGCCCGCTCCAGTTCCCAGTCCCCAAGCGCCTTCCCCTCGGCCCGTTGATGGACTTTGGTTACGAGAACGAAGTCCTTTTCCCGCTTAAGCTCGACGTCTCCGGCTCCGCATCCGCCGGCCCGGCCGTACTTCACTCCAAGGTCGACTGGCTCGTCTGCCGCGGCAGTTGCATCCCTGAAAGAACCGAGCTCGAAATCACCCGTTCGGTCGCGCCCGCAGCCGGCGCCAGCGTGCCCATTCAGCCCGATCAGGTCATCTGGACCCGCCTGTTCGGGAGCCTTCCCCAGTCGCCCCCGGCCACGCTCAGAATCGGATTCGTTCCGACCGCCGCAGGCTTCCGCCTCACCGCCATCACCGGCCACCGTGAAACCGAAGCCTCCTTCTTCCCGGCCGATCCGGACATCCTCTCCAACCCCGCGCCGCAAACCGTCACCCCCACCGTCAACGGCCTCACACTCGACCTCAAGAAAGACGAAAACCTGTCCGCTGCCCCAAAACAGCTCAGCGGACTTCTCGAACTCTCCGGCAACCGCGCCTACGAACTGGTCGCACTCGCAGGCTCACCCAAGCCCGCCAGGCCAGCGACCAACACTGAGACCAGCGCTGCCACGTCCACAGGTCCAGCGAGTAGCTCGAGTTCCGCTAGCCCGGCTAACTCCGCCAGCTCTGCCAGCCCCGCTAACTCCGCTACACCCAGCTTCCTCCAGGCCGCCGTTCTCGCCTTCCTCGGCGGAATTCTGCTCAACCTCATGCCCTGCGTCTTCCCGGTCCTTTTCCTCAAGGGCCTTGCCCTGGTGCAATCTGGGAATGAAGAACGCCACAAGCTGCGCGCCCACGGTTTCGTCTACGCCGCTGGAATCCTCGTCTCCTTCTGGCTCCTCGTAGCTCTGCTGCTCGGCCTGCGCGATGCCGGCTCGTATCTCGGCTGGGGATTCCAGTTCCAGTCTCCCGTGTTTCTCTCGCTGATGGCCGCGCTGCTGTTCTTCCTTGGCCTCTCGCTTGCAGGCCAATTCGAAATCGGCCTCACCCTCACCAGCGCCGGCGGTTCGCTTGCCGCAAAGCAGGGCTACACCGGCAGCTTCTTCACCGGAGTCCTCGCCGTCATCGTCGCCACTCCCTGCACCGCCCCGTTCATGGGAGTCGCCATTGGATACGCGCTCGCCCAATCCGCAGCCGTCACCTTTGCCGTCTTTACTGCGCTCGCCCTCGGGCTCGCCGCGCCCTATGTCGCACTGACACTCCAGCCCGCGTGGACCCGCGTGCTCCCGCGCCCCGGTGCGTGGATGGAAATCCTTCGCCAGGCCATCTCCATCCCCATCTTCGCCACCGTAATCTGGCTCGCGTGGGTACTCGCGCAGACCTACGGCGCCACCGTGCTCGCCATGCTGCTGGCTGCTTTCCTGCTTCTCGCCATCGCCGGATGGTTCCTCGGCCGCTGGCCTGGCAAGCGCTGGGCCGGCGTGGTCGCCGCCGTATTACTCGTTTGCGTAATCGCCCTTGGCGTGCTCTCGAATGCCGCAGTCGTTCCTCACTTCAACGCCGACAAGGACCTTAGTCTGGAACCCGGAACAACCTGGCGCACGTGGTCAAAAGACGCCGTCCAGAGATACCAAGCCGAGGGCCACCCAGTCTTCGTGGACTTCACAGCAAGCTGGTGCCTGAGCTGCCAGGTCAATGAACGCATCGCCCTCACGCGCCCTGAAGTGTTGAAAGCCTTCGCCGATGCGCACGTCGTGCTCCTCAAAGCCGACTGGACCCAGCACGACGACGCAATCACCGAGACGCTGTCTTCGCTCGGCCGTAGCGGCGTTCCCACCTATGCGCTCTACGTTCCCGGAGAAAACCAGCCGCGGCTTCTGCCCGAGGTCCTCACCCCCGGCATCGTCATCGACGCCCTTACCCAGTTGCCCCACCCATCAACCCAACAGGCAGCCTCCACGTCCAATCAGCAGTGAGGTTCCGGCCTTCCCCCGGACTCACCTTCTGGAATCTCCTCAGGAGGTCATCCTTCATGCGTCTCACCTTTCAACTTGCGCTGCTTGTGACTGCTGCATTGTCGCCGCAACCCATCGCAGTCACTGCGCAAACCGCCCGGGTCGATTCGCCCGCGCCCAATTTCACCGCTATCGACTCGCATGGCCAGGCCCACACTCTGAGCGAGTACCACGGCAAGTACGTCGTCCTCGAGTGGCACAACCAGGGCTGTCCCTTCACCCGCAAGCACTACGTCTCCGGCAACATGCAGGCGCTTCAAAAGGAATGGACTGAAAAGGGAGTCGTCTGGTTCACCGTCATCTCATCCGCGCCCGGCACACAGGGATACGTCACAGCGGCGCAGGAAAACGACTATCTCGCAAAGATGCACGCCGCCCCGACGGCGTCGCTGCTCGATCCTGACGGCAGTCTTGGCCGTCTCTACAACGCCAAAACCACGCCCGACATGTTCATCATTGACCCGCAGGGCAAGCTCATTTACTCCGGCGCCATCGATAACCGCCCCACGCCCGATGTCAGCGACATTCAGGGCGCGGACAACTACGTCTCCGACGCCCTCACCGCTGCCATGTCCGGAAAGCCCGTGGTCACGCCCTACACTCGCGCCTACGGCTGCTCGGTAAAGTACCGCGAATGAGCCGCGCGATTACCACGTGAAGTAGTGACGGCCGAGGGCCCGCAGGCTCGGATGCATCGGAAGATCCTCACCGTGCTCAAAAACGTACTGAGGCACACTATTTGAGTGATGCCTGTACTTCCGGATCTCGCGGGCTGTCTCCCCGGTCATCATCCGCAGATTGGTCGTCACGTGCGCCGGGATCGACTCCTGGTTACCGCGCAGATCGCCATCGAACTGCTGTGTATAGATGTTTTCATTCCATTCCGGCGTCATAACGACCTCCACGCTTCCGCGGGTGCTGTCCCTGACCTGCTTGCGTCAGGTTCGGCATCTTTGGTCCTTTGAATCGCCCTGCCACTTGAGGCTCTCAGCCGGTTTGTGCGTTGCGCCTCGCGATTCCTTTCAGGACCAACCGTGCATACCTGTATTAACAGCAACTCGCGTGCCAAAGTTGCGATCGGTGAGTTGGAGGTCTTCCGTATTGAAAGCGAATAGTTTAGAGAATTGCGTCTCGCTGACAAAAAATGAACCCTCCGGAAAACGACGAGAAGCGTGACGAAATCGCGTCGCTGGTGTCAGTTTTTAGTCACTTTTCGTCACAGTCAACCCCGATCCCCGTCGCACTCGCTACGGAGCGCGACAGGGATCGAAAATCATCGACACCTCTATGCAGTGAATGCGGCCTTCGCGCCCTCTTCAATCTCTTGCTGGCTCGGTGATCGCAGTGTTTGTCCAACCGACCACTTGTGTCCGAACGGGTCGCGCAACTGTCCGTAGCGATCGCCCCAGAACTGATCTGCTAAGGGCATCATGATCTCCGCGCCCGCTGCAAGAGCCTGTTCCCAAGCCGCATCTGCATTATCGGAATGGATATGGAATGTCACGGGGCTGCCGCCAAGCGATTCAGGCGTTTCACTTTTTCGCCCCATCTGGGAAGAAAAATCGTCGCATAGCATCAGGTGACCACCGTGGATCACCAGATGCGCGTGCATTAGTGTGTCAGTTCCCGGTGCCGGGTGCCGGACGAGTTCCACGGCGCCGAAAGCTTTCTTGTAAAAGTCGATCGCCGCCGCTGCATTACTCACCACGAGGTACGGGACGAATGTTGGTTGAGTGTTCATGATTCACCTCCGGGGAATGGGTTGGAAGTCCCGCAGCCTTGAATGACTGCGCACCGGGGAGTCTATCACCACTCGTGTTACAGGCCAATTACGCCGAAGGTCTGGCCACAGGGATCTATCCGCCCCGCTTGCCCGCCCTGATCCGCCGGATCTCCTCCATCCGCTGCGCCAGCGCCTTCTCGCGTCCTTCCTGCGTCGGGTGGTAGTAGCTGCGCCCCTTCAGCGAATCGGGCAGGCAATCCATTTCGGCCACCTTGCCCTCTTCATCATGTGCGTAGCGATATCCCTTCCCGTACTCCAACTCCTTCATCAGCCGCGTCGGAGCATTGCGAAGATGCAGCGGCACAGGCTCCTGCCGCGTGTGCTCGATCTCCTGCTGCACCGCGCCGTATGCCATGTACACCGAGTTCGACTTCGGCGCAAGGCACAGATACACCACCGCCTCCGCCAGCGCCAAGTCCCCCTCAGGCGATCCGAGAAAATCAATCGCCTCCTTCGCCGACAAACACAAGTTCAGCGCCTCGGGCGCCGCCAGCCCGATATCCTCCACGGCCATCCTCACCACCCGCCGCGCCAGGTACAGCGGATCCTCGCCCGCCGCAAACATCCGCGCCAGCCAATACAAGGCCGCATCCGGATCGCTATTCCTCACGCTCTTGTGCAGCGCCGAGATTAAGTTGTAGTGCTCCTCGCCCGACTTGTCGTACATCAACACGCGTTGCTGCACCGCGTCAGTCGCCAGCGCCTTGTCGATGTGCTTCGCGCCCTCCGACGCAAGCTGCGCCGCTACCTCCAGCGTGTTGTACGCATTCCTGCAATCGCCGCTCGAGTAAGCTGCAATCAACTCCAGCGCATCGTCATCCGCCATCAGCTCCATCGCACCCAGACCGCGCTCCTTGTCCTCAACCGCCTTTCGAAGCAGTCCGACAATCCGGTCCTCGCTCAGCGGTTGCAGCACATACACGCGGCACCGTGACAGCAGCGCCGAAATAATCTCGAACGAAGGATTCTCCGTCGTCGCCCCGATCAGCCGGATCGTCCCGCGCTCCACGTAAGGCAGAAACGCGTCCTGCTGCGCCTTGTTGAAGCGATGAATCTCGTCGACAAACAGAATGGTTCGCGAGCGCATCTCTGCAGCCTGCGCCGCGGCTGCCATCACCTGCTTGATCTCCTTGATCCCGCTCAACACCGCCGAAAACTCCACGAAGTTTGCCTTCGTCGTTTCGGCGATAATCTTTGCCAGCGTCGTCTTGCCTACTCCCGGCGGACCCCAGAAGATCATCGAGCCCAAGCTCTGTGAGTCCTGCGCGTCCCGCTCGATCTGCACTCTCAGCGGCTTCCCCGGTCCCAGCAGATGCTCCTGCCCGACGTAGTCCTCCAGCGTCCTCGGCCGCATCCGCTCCGCCAGCGGCGCCCCAGCCACCGCATGGACCACACCCTTCGACGCGGGCAAAACCGAGTCAGGTACGCCATCAAACAAACTCATCGCATCCCCCCGCGCAGAGTCTGCGGCCCGCCACTTCCCATTGACCGCTGTCGTGAAGCTTCATACAGCAGTACGCTTGTCGCGATCGCCGCATTCAGGCTCTCAACCGGCCCGGGGCAGGGAATCGTGATCGCCGCATCCGCCTTCGCCGCCAATTCCACCGGAACCCCGTGCCCCTCGTTCCCGATCACGAGCGCCACCGGCTCCGCCAGGTCGATCAAATCGGCCGGCTGTGCCCCATGCACCGTGGTCGCCACAATTCTCACGCCCGCATCGCGGAGTCGCTGAATCGCATCCGCCTCCGTCGCCGCCAGCACCGGCACGCGAAACACGCTCCCCGCTGAAGCCCGCACCGCCTTCGGATTCCACGCGCTCACCGTCCCCGAGAGACAAATCACACCATCCGCTCCAAATGCCTCTGCCGAACGCACAATCGTTCCCAGGTTTCCCGGATCCTGCAACCCGGCCAGGACCACAATGAGGGCCGCCGACGACTGGCGATCCCCGAACACATGCGCCCAGGTCCAGTCCGGCGGCTCCACCAGAGCAGCAATCGGCTGCGGCGTCTCGGTTCCGAGTGCCGAATCCAGCAACTCCCGCGCCATCATCAGCACCTCAACCCGCTCCGGCAGTCCCAGCGCCTCCAAAACCCGCTCCGATCCTTGAGCCACAAACACACATGCGATATGCAGACCTGCGCGCACGGCCTCCGCCACCAGGTTCGGCCCTTCGATTCCGGCCAATCCCGGCTCGTTGCGCCCGGGACTCGCCAGCGCCCGACGCAATTCCTTCAACCGCGCATTCTGCTTACTCTGTACAATGCGAATAGGCATTCCCGCGAACCGTCTGTCGCTGAGCCGATTCTATGCCGTTTTGTGCGATGTGGCTGAATCGACGGCGGTACTCGGGTTGCACCGCAGCCGGTGCTGTGATAGTTTCCGTCTTTGTGGCGTCTGCAAATGCGCGGCTTTCGTCTGCAATTCTGCTCCAGAACGCAGGTCGGCTCGCCAGACCACTGAGGCGTTTCACCGTTGCACAGCTTCCTGTCGAAGCTGAATTTGAAAGCCGGCAATCGTGGAATTGCCCGAGGGAACCGAGGTAGACCTTCTTGTCCGCGGAAATCTTGCGCGTCCATCCCGATGAGCCCCAGACAGACCGGATTGATTACATCGTGTCCTGCCTGCGTCAGGGCGATGTAGTCGCAATGCCCACCGACACCTTCTACGGCCTCGCCGTCGACCCCGTGAACCTCCACGCTGTCGAAAGCATCTACCGCCTCAAGGGCCGTCAAAAACAGAAACCGCTTTCGCTCCTCATCTCCGGACTCTCGCAGGCCTACGAACTGGCGCGCGACACCGATCCCATGCTCGACAAACTCGCCGACCGTTTCTGGCCCGGCCCGCTCACAATCATCGTTCGCGCCGGCACCAAGCTGCCTCTGCGCTCCACCGCCAACACGGGCAATGTGGCTATCCGCGTGCCCGACGCCGCCATCCCCCGCGCCGTCGTCGGGCGCTTCGGTCTGCCCATCACCGCTACGTCCGCAAACCTGCAGGGCGCGTCTGAATGCACACATGCCGCCTGCGTTCGCGACCAGATCGGCGACCGCATCCCGCTCATCGTCGACGGCGGTCCCACGGGCCGCTCCCTGCCCACCACCATCGTCGATCTCTCGCTCGGCAACGGCCGTTGGGAGATCCTCCGCGAAGGCGCCATCCCCACGCACGAGATCGTCATGGTGCTGCAACGCTGAGCCGGAGTCCCCAGCGACGGGTCCTTGTCGCTGGAGTGAGAGCCGGGGTCCCCAGCGACGGGTCCTTGTTGCTGGGGTGGGAGTCCAGATGAACCCGCAGTCCGCGTCATCGCCGGCAAAGGCTCAAAGAAAAAGGCTGGTCCTTCTCTGGATTCTCATCACACTCGCTTTTCTCATCATCGCCACCCTCGTCTGGTGCCGCTGGGTCTACGTCCAGATTGAGCGCTATGCCTCGCAGGACCGGGCCGCTCCTTCCGACGCCATCGCCGTCTTCGGCGCGGCAGAGTACGACGGCCATCCCTCGCCCGTCTTCCGCGCTCGCCTCGATCACGCCGAGTCCCTCTACAGCCGCGGCATCGCCCCGCTCATCATCACCCTCGGCGGCGACGGAGGCGACCAGTTTTCCGAGGGGCAGGTCGGCCAGGACTACCTCGTCGGCGCCGGCGTCCCCGAGTCCGACATCATCGCTGAAACCGAAAGCACCAGCACCGACCAGTCCGTCCACCGCCTCGCCGTCATCGCCCGCGCCAACAACCTCCGCCGCATCGTCGTCGTCAGCGATGCCACCCACCTCTTCCGCATCCACCAGATCTGCGCCGCCAACGGGCTTAACGTCCTCACGTCGCCCCGTCCCCGTGTCCCCATCGAAGGCAACGCCAACGAAACCGAGCGCATGGAACACGAAATCCTCAGCTACACCCTCTGGCGACTCCACCTCGATTGACGACGGGGCTCTTCGGTACCCGTACGAACTCGGGTGCCCCATCCTTGGGACGTCTTTGTCTTTGTCCCAAGGGTCGGAAGGCACAGCTGCGCGGCCGAGTCCTCGCATCAACCACCACTCGCAAGCTATGATGAAGCATCCCTCGACATGAGGCACCGCGGCAACTGACCAGTGAGTTCATCGCAGTGAAATGACAATGCATTCAGTGAAGACGCCGAAGGTTGAGTTGTTTGACACCAGCCTTCGCGACGGGCTCCAGCAGCCCAATCTCGAAATCTCCGTCCCCAGCGCGGTTCACCTGCTCCAGCGCATGGGCTCGTTTGGCGTTCACTTCGCCGAAATCGGCTTCGCAGGCGCCAATCAGTTCATCGAGGATCTCGCGCGCGCACTCGAGCCGGTCGACACCGGATCTATGAAGCTCGCCCTCTTCGGTCGCACCCGCGGCCGCAGCACGAGCGTCAGCGAATGGCCCGACCTCAAGTTCATGTTGCGCCACAGGCAGCGAATCCCCATCGCCGTCATCGTCATCAAGTCGCGCCTCCTCGACGTTGAGAAATCGCTCGAGTCTACACCGGAAGAGATCCTTCGCATGGCCCGGGAGACCGTGGACTACCTCCACGAGAACGGCATCGAGGTCTTCGTCGACTTCGAGCATGCGATGGATGCCAACTGCGGCCGCCGCGAGAACGGTCTCCGCTGCGATCCCGCCTTTCATCAGCGGAGCCTCGACTACTTCAACCAGCTCACCGATCAATGCGTCCGCCTTCAAGTAAGCCGCATCGTTATCTGCGATACCAACGGCGGCGCCAGCCCTGAGGAAGTGACCCAGGTGTTCTCTCGCCTCTCTCGCGATTTTCCCGGCGCGAAATTCGGCTTCCATGGCCACACGGACCGCGGCCTCGGGGTCGCCAACACGCGTGACGCTATCCTTGCCGGCGCAGTTCAGGTGCAGGGAACGCTGCTCGGAACAGGCGAGCGCTGCGGCAACGTCAACCTCACCACCGTCATCGGCAGCATGCAGCTTCGCGGTGAAGCGCAGTTCGTTGCTCCGGCGTCTCTCGCCGGGCTCACGAGTCTTGCGCACTCGGCCTACGCCTCCTTCGGGCTCGAGGTTCCGCACAGCGCACCTATCGTCGGCACCGGCGCCTTTGGTACCTGGGCCGGCATGCACGGAAGCAGCGAACGCAAGAATCCCGGCGCCTATCTCTGGTGCGATCCTGCCCTCGTGGGCGCCAGCCCCGTTATCGGCGTGAATCGCCAATCGGGACGAGCCAACGTCATGCTGCTCTCGCAGTCTCTTGGCATCCCACTGAATTCCGAGCAAGCCCAGGCCCTCATCGACGCGAACGACGCCATGATCGAAGGCGGAGGCTTCACCGCAAGCGAAATCTCCTTCCGCCTCGCCTGTATGAAGGCGCTTCATCAGCACCGCAACCGCTTCTCGGTCCGCAGCTGGCGTGTTTTCGACGAGTCCGACGAGATCGGCAATCGCTTCGTCCAGGCATTCATGACGCTCTCGGTCGGCGAATCCACAGTCACGACTTCACGCGCCGAAGGTGCAGGCCCCGTCGATGCTCTCACCAAGGCGATGCGTCGTGAACTCGAGAAGTGGTACCCGGTACTCGCCGATATGCGCCTCGGGACCTTCACCGTCACGGCCCTTGATGTGGCCGCACAGGACTCCGCGGCCCACGTCCGCGTCACCGTCAGCTTCCAGGCCGACGGATACGAGCCGTGGATCACTGCCGGCGTCAGCAGCGACCTGAACCAGGCCGCGCTCAATGCCATCATCGACGGCTTCGATTACTGGCTTTCCACAAACGAACAGTAGAGCTCGATAAGTCACGACAGAGCTCGGGCGAAGGTACCTCGGCTGAAGAGGATCAGTTCAGCAATTCTGATACTTCCAATTCCTCTGCTTCCCGTCCGCAATCCACTCCACCGCCGTCGCAATCCGCTTCTCGCGCGTCTCCGGTCGCTTCGCCTCCGCGATCCACTCCACGTATTCCCTCTTGCAACTCGGACTGAACTCCTCGAACACCGCCGACGCCTTCTTGTTCTTCTTCAATGCCGCTGCAAATTCCGGCGGTGCCTCCGGAGCCGGTCTCGGCGCCTTCACCACCTTGTGCCTCGCTGCGATCGGGCTCGTATACTGCCCGCTTTCAATAAACCCCGCCGCCCCGCGAATCCACTCAAGCATTACCTTGTCAGCCGGCAGATCCTCGACGCGCGTAATTCGTCCCAGCGAGCCCATTGCCCCATCCCGCACTGCCTTGGCCTGCCGCAGCACTGCTCCAATCTCCTCGCCCCAGAAGCCGAAACTGCAGTGCTCCTTGAACGCCGACATGTTGGCCAGGATCGCCCCGCGGCACACAAAGAACGGACGGCTCCACTTAATCTTCTCTTCCACACCGGGGCATCCCTTGTGGACCAGCTTGCGCAAATGCGTCAGGATCGGCTGCGCAAATGGCTGCGCCTTTGCAATGTACGCATCAATCTTTGGGTTCGCCTGTTTTGAATCCATGACCTCGCTCCTCCGCTCATCGAGGGCCGTAGTGTACACAATTCCCGCCCAGATTTCGCGAAACACGGCTAACGCGCGCAGCTGGGTGCTTCGTCCTAACTGTCAGGGCGGGTTCCTCCGTACTCACAACCACCCGTGCGGCATCACCGCCAGCAATGCCAATGCGCACCCCGCCGCGCTCGCCGTCGACAGAAAATTCACCGCATCGTTGTTGATCCACCCGCTCCGCTCCACCGTCGCACCCAGCAGGCTGTCGAAGAACAACCCGAACACCCCGCCGATCCAACTCACCGCGAGCATCCGCCACCCTCCATCCAGCGCCCATGCTCCGACCGCCGCAACCACTCCGGCCGCTGCAATCCCCGCCAGCGTTCCGCCCATGCTGATCGCCCCATCCGTCCCCGGCTCGGCTTTGCGAAACGTTGTAATCATCCGCGGATGCCTGCTCAGCACCTGCCCCAGCTCCGACGAGACCGTGTCCGCCGCCGCCGCCGCCAGCGCAGCCAGTCCAGCGCAGAAAACGAGGGCAGGGAAAACTTTCACCACCGCCAGCCAGTTCTGCTTCACCATCCACGAGAGCACAAGCCCATTGCAAACCAGTGCCGCCACTCCCAGGTTTGCCGCCACCTGCGAAGCCTCGCGCCCTCGCCGGTCCTCCGCCGTTCCCAGCCGCTCCTTTCGCCTTCGCCACGCCCGCGTCGCCAGCGAAGTCATCACCATAAGCACAAGCACCGGAACCAGCGCCGTCCTCCACGGCAAGTACGGAAACGCCACTGTCGCAAACATCAGACTCGCGGTGATCGCCGCCCCTGCCAAAGCCGCGCCCGCCGTAGCCGACCGCACCTTGTGCGCAACCAACCCCAGCACCACGCTCAACCCCAGCGTCCAGGTCGCGACCACCGGCATCTGCGTCGCCCACCAGCGCGTCTCAAGCACCACATCCGCGCCCACAAATGGGAACACAAGCAACAGGATCGTCTTCGATTGCCACCGCAGCTTCGTTCGGGCCACGAATTCATCCTACCGTTCCGCCGTCCCACCCACCCGTGCCTCCGTCCGGTAGCCCGCGCACAGTCCGCATGCGGTCCGTTCATTTACACTCATCCCGCGCACCAATCTGTGCATTCACGTATTCGTTGGAGCTCAGGATGAAAAGGAATTCATCGTTAGTGTTGTTCCTCGCCGGTCTGGTGATCTTTCCAGCCGTCTCCCTCGCTCAAACCTCTGATCGACTGTTGCTCGACCGCAAAGGGGAGACCATCGTCCTCGAGCCCTATGCGCCAAACATCCTGCGCGTCACCCTCAGCCTCCAGCGCGACAACGCCGTCGCCAAGCCCGGCTATGGCTTCATCGCCACACCCAACGCCGCCGGCTGGTCCGGCAGTCAGACCGACCTCAACGACGTCTACCAGTCCTCGCGCATCATCGCCACCATCGAGCGGGACCATCCTCCTCTGCATCCGCCGCTTTCCACGGAACTCGATATCGCCAGGTACTTCAACGGCTCGACGCCTGGCGCGCACATCACCTTCACCACTCCCGAAGGCGCCAGGCTCCTCGAGATGACCGGCTGGGACCAGGCCGTGCCCAACCACAAAGACGGCACCGCCGATCTCAGCAACGATCGGCGCCCCACTGACCCTGAGTTCTTTACCGTCGGCGCCACCTTCGTCTCCCCCGATGACGAGCACTACTATGGTCTGGGAGACAACCAGGAAGGCTTCCTAGATCACCGCCATCACGCGGTGCGCTGCTGGAACGACTACCTCTCGCCCGCCGCGCCCAGCACCTGCGTTCCGTTCCTGATTACCAATAAGGGCTACGGCCTTATCTGGGACAATCCGTCGAAGACCATCATTGAGCCCGGCTTCAACGAGCAGACCAAATGGGTCTCCGAGGTCGGCGACCGCGTCTCTTTCTTCGTCATCGCCGGAAACACCGCCGACGAAATCTATGCCGGCTACCGACTCCTCACCGGTCCCACCCCCCTGCTGCCCAAGGCCGCCTACGGCTACATCCAGTGCAAGCAACGCTACGCCAGCCAGGATGAAGTCCTCTCGGTCGCCAAGGGCTACCGTAACCGTCATCTGCCTGCCGACGTCATGGTTGTTGACTGGTTCTACTACACCAAGATGGGCCAGATGGACATGGACCCGAAATACTGGCCCGATCCCGTAGCGATGAACAAGCAGCTCCACGACATGGGCTTCGAGACCATGATCAGCGTGTGGCCGCGCTTCGTGCCCGACGATCGCTTCTACGCCGAGCTTGCCCGGAACGGCTGGCTCATCCACACCGCGGACGGTAAGCCCATCAACGGCCTTCCCTATGACCGCGCCGGCTCCGACATCGACACCACCAACCCCGATGCCGCCAAATGGTACTGGAGCACCATCCGCGACAACATCATCAGCAAGGGCTTCGATTCCATCTGGGCTGACGAGACCGAGCCAGATCTGCCGCCGAACGGCGCCTACTACTACATCGGTCCCGGCACGCAGTACCGCAACATCTACGCACTCTTCCACACCGGCGCCATCTACGACGGCTTCCGTCGAGATCTGCCGCAGAAGCGCGGCCTCATCCTCTCGCGCGATGCCTATCTTGGCGTCCAGCGCAACGGCTCCATCGTCTGGTCATCCGACATCTATCCCACCTGGGACACCTTCCGCCGCCAGATCCCCACCGGGCTCGACTTCACGGCTTCCGGCATCACCTACTGGTCCAACGACACCGGCGGCTGGCAATACCTGCCTCCCGTGCACAATCCTGCGCATCCGCCGCTGCTCGATCCGGGCGACGCCCGCGATAACGTCGGCGGCTACGATGACTACCCTGAGCTCTACACGCGCTGGTTCCAGTACGCCACGTTTCTGCCTATCATGCGCGCGCACGGCAGCCGCCGCTACAACGAGGTCTGGTCCTACGGCAAGCAGGCCGAGCCCATCCTCGAGAAGTATCTGCGTCTCCGCTACGAGCTCATGCCCTACATCTACTCGCTCGCCTACAGCACCTGGCTCAACGGCGGGCCTTTCATGCGAGCCCTTCCGCTGGATTTCCCCAATGACCCCAACGTCGCCGATCTGCGTGACGAGTACATGTTCGGTCCGGCCTTCCTCGTCGCTCCCGTTACCGAGCAGGGTGCGACCAGCCGCAAAGTCTACCTTCCGGCAGGCGCCGACTGGTACAACTACTGGACCAGCGAGCGAGTAAAAGGCGGCCAAACCATCACCGTCTCCGCGCCCATAGAGACTATTCCGCTCTTCGTTCGCGCCGGCTCCATCATCCCTCTGGGCTCTCCGGTCGAAAGCACGCACGAAAACCAGACCATCGCAAAGGTACGTGTCTACCCCGGAGCTGATTCGAGCTTCACCATCTTCTCCGACGACGGCACCACCTACGCCTACGAAAAAGGCGCCGGAGCCGTCACGCATCTGCGCTGGAACGACGCAAAACAACAACTCACGCACGATGGCGCTCCGGCGTGGAGCGGACCCGACAGCGCAATCATTCAAGTTGCAGGGCATTAGGCAGTGCAGGACGAATCCCTGTTCGATCGGTTTGTCGGACATTCTCGCCGAATCGATTCACCAAAGACTGCCTAGCCCTCAGGTGCCGACCGGCCCGTTGCTTCGATACCGAACAGCATTTGCACTGCGGCTAACGCCCAGCACCAGCGGACGACGACGCAGATTCATCGCCTGAGAGAGAGTGTTCTCAGACTCTTCCGGCGTATGCCGCCACTCCGGCGACCGGATTCATCCGGTTGCTGATTTACAATCAGACAGTAAGCAGGAAAGAACTGAATGAGTCTTGTTCCCAACGTTTTAAGCCAGACGCGTGTGCTTTTGGTTCAAGCGGGCGCCGCCCTTGTGGCCGCAGCTTTGATCGCCGGTTGCGGCACTTCCTACCGGCCCGTCATTAATCCAATCAACCCCTCCGGGCCCGCCGCCCAGCCGACAGGGTACGCGGTCGTCATCTCTTCGCCCTCGGCAACCGCTCCGGGTGTTGCTACGGTGATTGACTACTCCGGCGACACCATCATGGCCCAGGCCCTGATCGGGCCGAACCCATCTGCTTTCACCCTCGACTCCAACGGATCGAACGGTTACACCGTCAACAGCGACCACACGCTTACAAATTTTGTGGTCTCCCAGTCCGAGCCCCAGGAAAAAGACATCCACTACTCAACCCTGCCGGCTGCTGCGCAAACGGTTGGGTTGTTCTCTCCCACCGCCGGACTTTGGGCCGCGGACCTGAACCAGAACGTCGTCGACGTCCTGTCCCTCAATGGCTCCGCCGAAGCCTTCAAGCTCGCCATTCCGGTCGCGACAACCCCCATCTCCGTGGTGGGCCTCGGGTCTCTTGGACAGCACGTCTATTCCATCAGCCAGAATGTGCCGTTTGACGTAACCTGCAACAATTCGCCATCTTCCGTCTCGCAAAACGGCGAAGCCGATGCACTGGAAGTCTCCAGCTACACCGTCTCCGCACGCATCCCGGTTGGGAAGTGTCCCGTTTATGGCGTATCAAGTAGCGATGGCAGGCGCGTCTTTGTGCTCAATCGCGGCAGTGACACAGTGACCGTCATCAACAGCCAGGACAACACACTGGACCAGTGCACGCCTTTTTTGAACCAGAACGGACAGCTCGTCACCTGCCATCCCAGCCTGCCCCTGTCTACCGCGGCTGGATTGACCGGTGCCAATGTGCCTGCGGTTGCCGGCCCTGTCTATGCCGAGTACATTCCGGCAACTCAGCAGCTCGTCGTTTCGGACTACGATGGCGGCACCATCAGCCTCATCGACGTCAGTCTCGACGAGTATGGCAACGACAGTCAGACATTCGGAACCACGTTTACCATCCCGGTCGGACATAATCCCGCCAGCGTTACCGTGCTCGCCGACGGCAGCCGTGCCTACACAGCCGATCAGACCGATAGCACAGTCCACGTGGTCAACCTCACGAGCCACACGGTGGAAAAGACGCTCGCCGTCACGGGTCACCCCCGTACTGTCGTCTCCACTTCAAACTCCCTCTACGGCAAGGTCTATGTGGGAGCGCCCGACAGCACCTTCCTCACCATCATTCGCACCGATCAGGACATCGTGGACACCACCGTCCTCATCGAGGGCAACATCGTCGATGTGCGCGTGACCACGCAAAATGGCACCAGGGGCAATGTCAACATATCGAGCCGCATTCCCGGCGCCGGGCAGCCCTGCTACATCCCCGGAACCGAAGGCTCTTTGACGACCTGCCAGGCCATCCACTAAACCGTGCATTCCCTAATGCACCAGGGCCATCCCGCCACGGAATGGCCCTTTTCCTTTGGTGTGCCTTTCGTGCTGGCGAATTGACGCACTTGTGATTCGAAACACAGACCGTCCCCGTTTGAGCGGCCGAACATGATCGATTGATGGGATCGCGTGACGGATCCTCGACGCCACGCGCCATCTCAACTTCGCGTTCGAGGTGGCCGATGCGCAGTGCTGGGCCAAACACAAGGTTGACGCGCCGGCAGTTTGCGGTTGCAAGTGCCCTCACCGGAGCATTGACAGCGATCGGTTGTCACGGCGCAAAAAGCGGCGAGTGGGATTTTCTCAGCGACACGCATGCCCGGATCCTCGCTGCGCTCTGCGACCAGGTAATCCCGGCCGACGATTTCCCCAGCGCCTCGCAGGCCGGCGTCGTCACCTACATCGATCGCCAACTCGCGCGCCACTACCGCCCTCATCAGGATGTCTATCGCGACGGCCTCGAACAGGCTGAGGAAATCAGCCGCAAGCGATTCGGCCGCTCTCTCGCAGAAGCCACCCAGTCGCAACAAATCGAAATCGCCGCCACGCTCGAAAAGGAGAACCGCACCTTCTTCGAACTCCTTCGTCAGCACACCATGGAGGGCTACTACGGCACGCCCCGACACGGCGGCAATCGTGACGCTGTCAGTTGGCGCATGCTGGGCCTCGCCGAACCCCCGCTCCGCGGCCGCGCGCAATACGACCTGCGCAAAGGCAGCCAGTCATGAAGCGCGTCAACGCTGTGGTCGTCGGCGCCGGTGCTGCGGGCGGAATCGTTGCAAAAGAGCTTGCCATCGCAGGCCTCAGCGTCGTCCTTCTCGAACGCGGCAAGTGGTACACCGCCGCCGACTGCCGCAAAGACGACCTCCGCAACCAGCGCACCACCGTCCTCGGTAACGCCTTCGGCCCCGAAGACGAAGGCAATCCCCGCGTCTGGGTTGACCGGAAGGGATCTGCGCACACCGCCCTGCCCAGCGAGGGCGCCTACCAGAATAATGCAGCCTGCGTCGGCGGAGGCACTCTGAGCTATGGTGCTCAGGCGTGGCGCTACTTGCCCCAGGATTTCAGGATGCGCTCCACCTACGGCGCGCCCGCGGGCAGCTCGCTTGAAGACTGGCCCATCTCCTACGACGACCTCGAGCCCTACTACGAAAAAGCCGAATACGAAATCGGCGTCTCCGGCGACTACTCCGGCACGCCGTTCCACGGTCCGCGTCGCCGCGACTTGCCCATGCCGCCGCTTCCGCCCAACCGCGAGTTCGGCATCCTCGAGCCCGCCGCCAAACGCCTCGGCTTGCATCCGTTCCACCTGCCCATGCTGCGCAACAGCGTCCCTTACAACGGCCGCGGACCCTGCATGCGCTGCCGCTGGTGCTGCGGATTCGCCTGCGAGACCGACGCCAAAAACGGTACGCAGAACACAGTCATTCCCATCGCTCTGAACACCGGCACCTGTGAACTCCGCACCGGCTGCATGGCGAAAGAGATCCTCACCGACGATCGCGGTCGTGCGCGCGGCGTCGCCTACTTTGACGAGAGCGGCCACATCCAGGACCAGCCCGCCGACATCGTCATCGTCTCTTCTGCGGCCATCGAGTCCGCGCGCCTTCTGCTCAACTCGCGCAGCCGGCTCTTCCCCAACGGCCTGGGCAACCGCTACGACCAGGTTGGCCGTCATCTTCAGGGCCATCACTACACCGGTGCCATCGGCTACTTCGACTTCGAAACCTACGACGACGTCGGCCCCGGCGCCAGCATCGCCGTCACCGACTACAACCACGGCACACCCGGCCTCTGCGGCGGCGGCATGCTCGCCAACGAATTCATCCGCCTGCCCATTCACATGGTCGATCGCCTCCCGCCCAACACCCCGCGCTGGGGACTTGCCCACAAACAGGCCATGCGCCACTTTCACAAGCGCGCCATCATCATCATGGGACCCACGCAGCAAATCCCCACTGCAACTGGCCGCGTCACCATTGACCCCGCCGTGCGCGACAAGTGGGGACTTCCCGTTGCGCGCTTTGAAGGCAACGTCCACCCACACACCTTCGAAATCGGCGACGTTCAGGCAAAGCGCGCCGAAGCCTGGCTCAGAGAAGCCGGCGCCATCAGCACCTCGCTCATGTCCTGGCATCCTGAAAGCGTCTCGGCCGGCCAGCACCAGGCCGGTACCTGCCGCATGGGCAACGACCCGCGCGGCTCCGTCGTCAATCGCAACTGCCAGCTTCACGAAGTCGACAACGTCTTCGTCATCGACGGCAGCGTCCATGTCACCAACGGCGGATTCAACCCCGTGCTCACCATCATGGCTGTCGCCTACTGCGCATCGGCCTCGCTCGTTCGCAACTGGAAAGGCACGGCGTTCCGGTCATGATGCGCATCCTCAAAATCGTTGGCCTCGGCGTCGCATCCGCCGCCGCTCTGTGCATCGCACTCATCTACGGAGCGTCGTACTATTACTCTTCGCAGCATGGCCAGGGTTGCGCCAGTTGTCACGAAATGGCCGCATACACCAGCGCGGTCCATAGCTCGGTGCATCGCACCTCGACCTGCCTCGATTGTCACGATGCCGGCCTCGCCACCAAGCTGCGACACATCCGCGTGCATCTCATCGGACAGCCGCCCGACGCGATTCGCCTTCGCGACGTCGATGTGTTCGCCATGACCGCGAAGTGCCGCTCCTGCCACCAGCACGAGTACGCCGCGTGGCAAGCCGGCCCCCATAGCGCCGGCTATGCGCAGATCTTCACCGACCCCATCCACAACGCCGAGCGCTGCCTCAACGACGACTGTCTCCGCTGTCATGGAATGCATTTCAACGGCGCAATGCGCGATCTCGTGCAACCACAAGACACCACCGGTCCATGGCATCTGCAACATGGTGCCCTCTCCAACCAGCCCACGATGCCGTGCATGGCCTGCCACCAGTTGCATCGCGAAGGCAAACCGCAGTCCCGGCCGGCCTCGCGCGTCTCCGTCGCATCTCCGTCCGTGCGCGACTCGCTCGCCTTCTACGACCGTCGCGAGCAGATGCACTTCGCTGCAAAGCTGCTCGTTCTCCCGCAACTCTGGGATGGCCCGCGCGCTGTCAACATCAGCCCCGATCAGCGCCAGGCCCTGTGCTACCAGTGCCACGCGCCACGCCAGCCTGAGACCGCCACGATCGCCGCCTCAAGCCACTGGGGACCGCAGGTCGGCTCCGGCGACGACCGCACACCAATTGGCGTTCACGAGGGCATCAGTTGCTTCGCGTGCCACGGTGGGCACAACGAAAGCGCCACCGCCTCATGCAAGACCTGCCACCCGCAGATGTCCCACTGCGGCATCGACGTCGAGAAAATGGACACCACCTTCGCAAACGCCAAAAGCCCGCACAACACCCACTGGGTCCGCTGCACCGACTGCCACCAGCACGGCATCCCAAAGCCGAAAGTAACTATTCAACACGCTCAAAATCCCGCGCCCACTCGACTGAGTGCATCCGAGTAGGGGATTATCCATCACTCCAAGTTCCTGATTTCGAATTGCTAGAATTGTCGTTCAGTCGATGCGTTCAATCGATTGGGCACACGCCTATCCTCCCGGAGGGAGGAAACGAAGATAGCCCAGGATGAAATCCTGGGATGAGATATCAACCGGAACCCCTCCATCCCGTTGGGCCGGGACGAACTGGGCGGCTCAATTCCGGTCGTTCCGAAAACCGACAATCTTAGGATTCAATCTTGGCCAATATCTCCAAAATCCGAATTGACGTCCTCCTGGTCGAGCGCTCCCTCGTCTCCAGCCGCGAGCGCGCCCGCGCCCTCATCCTCGCCGGCCGCGTTCTCGTCAACGAACAGAAGATCGACAAGCCCGGCGCAAACGTCGCAACCGACTCCGCCATTCGCCTCCTCGGCGAAGACATGCCCCACGTCAGCCGCGGCGGCCTCAAGCTTCAGGCTGCTCTCGACCACTGGCGCATTGACGTTGCCGGCCGCGCCTGCCTCGACATCGGAGCCTCCACCGGCGGCTTCACTGACTGCCTTCTTCAGCGCGGTGCTGTCCACATCACCGCCGTCGACACCGGATTCGGCCAGATCGCCATGAAGCTGCGCAACGATCCTCGCGTCCGGCTCCTCGAGCGCACCAACGCCCGCTTTCTCGCCCCCGGCGCCCTCGCCGAACCCGGCGTTCCAGCGCTCACCCTTCTCGTCATGGACGTCTCATTCATCTCCGCCACGCTTCTGCTCGCTCCGGTCTTTGCCGCCTCCCCCGCACTCACCGAAGCGGTAATCCTCGTCAAGCCGCAATTTGAAGCCGGCAGGGGAAACGTAGGCAAGGGCGGCATCGTACGCGATCCCGAAGTCCACAAACTCGCCATCGAAAAGGTCTCACACGCCATCACTGAACAAGGCTGGCAGGTCGTCGAAACCATCCCATCCCCCATCACGGGCGCCGAAGGCAACATCGAATTCCTCCTCTACGCCCGACACTGATCCCCGGATCCCTGAAGCCTGATCCATGCCTATCCGTTACACTGAAACCGCATGACTTGCGTCGCTATTGTCTGTAAACCGCGAAAGCCTGAACTCGCTGAGTTGCTGCCCGACCTGATCGACTGGCTCCGGAAGCACGACTACAATCCGCTGCTCGATCACGAAGGCGCCTGTTACTCCCAGGACGCTCCCTCCGTCGATCGCTCCGAGATGCCCGCGCACAAGCCCGACCTGGTCATCGTGCTCGGCGGCGACGGCACGCTTCTCTCCGTCGCCCGCATCTTCGCCGCAGCCGGCACTCCCATCCTCAGCGTCAATCTGGGCTCGCTCGGATTCCTCACCGAGGTGCGCCTCGCCGATCTCTACACCACGCTTGCAAGCTGGTGCGACAACTGCCACACCCTCGACGCGCGCATCATGCTCCACGCCGAAGTCCTGCGTGATGGAGCGCCGGTAAAGACCTACGAGGCCCTCAATGAAGTCGTCGTCTCCAAAGGCGACATCGCACGTATGGGCGACTTCGCGGTTGAACTCGATGGCAAAAGTGTCGCGCGCTTCCGCGCTGACGGTGTGATCGTCTCCACACCCACCGGATCCACTGCCTACACGCTCGCCGCCAATGGCCCTATCCTCACGCCGGACGTGGATGCGCTCGTGGTCACGCCGATCTGTCCCCACCTGCTGACGCTGCGTCCCATCGTCGTCCGCGGCGACGCATCTCTCGCCGTTCGCGTCGAAGGCGTGCCAACTCAGTGCCTGCTGACGGTGGATGGCCAAACCGGCTTCGAGCTTCATCTCAGCGACGAAGTCCGCTGCCGGCGCTCCGACTACACGGTCAACCTCGTCCGTCTCAGCGAGAGCGGCTTCTTTGACGCATTGCGCAGCAAGCTAAGCTGGGGCGAGCGATAGAGCGGTTCTCCAGTTGGTGTAGATTCCGAAAATGCTCCAGTATCTCGCTCAACCTGGAATCATCATTTTAAAAAGGGAAGGGAATTCGCCTCTAAGGGTGCAACTCGTCGAGTAGCACCTTCGCTTTGATGGCCAGGGTGTGGGCACCGTCCACATCTCCCGCAGTAAGAGCTTCGCGTGCCTGCTTCAGGAACTCCCGTATCTGCGCGGCCGTCTTCTGCTCCTGGTCGTTCAGTGTCCGGGAGATGCCGTTCAAAGCCTTCTCGGTAGATTCAATTGAAGCGTCGGTCTGCTGCCGCATATTCGGCGAATCGGCGGTGGTTAGCTGGCCAATGGCCGACACTGCGGGCGTCCCCGTCGATGCAACCTGCGGATTCGTATTTGCGGGTTTCTTATGTTTTGCCGGCTTCTTCACCGGCTCCGGCGGCGGCGTAATCTGCGCCTGTGTCGGCTGCATCGGGATCGTCACCTCCGGCGGCGGCAGGTTCGTCGGAGACGGTTCCGGCTTGGGCGGAGGCGCGTCTTCAATCGGCGGTGCCAGCGGCTGATTCTGCGCGACATGGGTCTTATGAATACACCCTGTCAGCAGTAATGGCAGCAGCCACGCAGCGCACCTGGCGCTCAGCTTCATCTCTCCAACCCCTTTGTTTCTTCCACATTTGCCGGTTGCAGATGCCGGCGTCCCCATTCCGTGGCGGCGAGTGGAATGCGCAGAAAGAATTCCGTGCCACGGCCTACCTCTGATTTTACGTCCACACTTCCATGGTGCAACTGCAAAATACGGTACGTCATCGCCAACCCGATGCCGCTTCCTCCGCTTTTCGTCGTGAAGTAAAGATCGAAGATCTTTTCCCGAATCTCCGGCGGAATTCCAACCCCCTCGTCGGTAATGCTCAACACCGCCATCTTGCGATCCTCTTCCAGGTGCACGCGCAATGTGCCTCCGTTCGGCATAGCCTGTGCGCCATTCTGAATCACGTTCAGAGCGGCCTGCTTCAAGAGATCAGCGTCCATATTCACAATCACCGGATTCGACGGCAGACGCCCCTCCAGCTTCACGTTCCGAGTAGAAAGCTCTGCGTCTGCCAGCGCAAGCACGTCGCCAATCACCGGGCGCATATCCTGTTCCTGCAGCTTCAGCTCCACTGGGCGCGAGAAGTCCGCCAGTGTCTGCACCACTCGATCCAGGCGGTGAATCTCCGCGTCGATCACATCCAGATGTCGCGTCGCCGGTGCTTGATCCCCGCCCAGCTTGTTCCTCAGCAACTCGAGATGCACGACAATTGCATTGATCGGATTCTTGACCTCGTGCCCTACGCCCGCTGTGAGCCTGCCAATCGCCGCCATGCGCCGCGAGAGCTCCAACTCCGACTCGATCTTCTCCACCGATTCCAGGTCGTGCAGAGTAACCAGCGCCCCAAGGCCGGTCTTCGTGCGGTCGTCATAGATAAAATCGACCGATGCCTGTATCCTCCTCCCCGTCTCGGTCTGGATCTCCTCCTGCACCAGCGTGACTCCGGCATCAAAGGCGTCGCGGAGCGTCCGGCCCAGAACCGTCGACCGGTCAAAAACCTCGCTCGCCTGCAGGCCCAGGATGTTGTCCTTGTCTTTGTTTAGATAGCGTCGAGCCGCCTCTGATACCAGCACCGCGCGCCCATCCCCTGTGAACAGCAGGATGCCGTCTTGCAGGTTTCCGAGGACCTGATCGAGGTTATCTTTCAGCGCCGAGAAGACCTCTTCCACGTTCCGCATGCGCTGCCCGATCTGCTCGATCTTCGTTGAAACCCTTTCGGCAGTGTCAAGCCTGGGCTCCTCCGTCGGGCTCAACTCGCCTGCCGGAATCGGGTTCCAGTAGTCGAGCTGCATGCTGATCTCTTCCAGAGGACGCAGCGCCAGGTTGCCCAGCAGGAATGCGGCAATCAGTGCCGTTCCCGCGGCAAACGCCATCAGCGTATAGGCTTCCTTCAACGACGGCTCATAGACATGCTGCAGCAGCCGTGTCTCCACTCCGACATGAACACTCAGAAATGGCGAGCCATTGCGATCCTGCGTTACCTCAATGTCGAAGACCTTGGGCAGCCCACCAACCTCGCGCATCTTGGTAACTGGATCTGCAGCAAGCAGTTCGCCATAGCTTTGGCGCGCCGGCAGAAGCTTGTCTTCAAATGCCGGATTCGTGCTCACCAGTACGCGCGACTGCGCATCCGCAATGCTCACGTCGAGCAATGTGACCGAGTACATGGTTGCGGAGTTCATGGTCGCGCGCAGAGCCGCGCTGTCGCGAATAGCAGCCAACACCAGTTCGTGCAGCTTCGCCGCATCATTCGGATCGACAACCTGATCCTTCAGTCCGGTCTCCAGCGCATTCTGCAGCGCAAACCGTACCTGGTTGGCCACCATGCGGTTCGAGTCATACGACTGCTGAATGGCGGCATCGACCAGGTGGCTCACGTAGACCGTCGACAGTAGGCCCGCAATCAGGAATACGAGCCCCGTTATCGCGATCACGAGTTTTGTCTTCAGTCTCATCCGTTAAAACACCAGGGTCGAAGTGCATTTGTATCAGACGGCGACTTCACAGGCTGCGGAAAGACTCGCGGTTTTGAAAGAGTGCGGCTTTTCGGGGTCCCGAGCGAAGGGTCCATGTCGCTGGGGTGATCTTCAGCCGTGCCCTGAACGCCACAAATTCAATGGGGGCTTTAGCCCCTGAGGGTTGGTTCTCTTCAAGATTCGCCCGATATTCCCTATTTTTTCGCAGCCCGTTAAGCTCCTGAGGGACGAACCTCAAGCCGGCTGATCTTCCCGCGAATGGCTATACTCCTTCAGCTTGTTGTGCAGTGTCTTCAGGCTTACCCCCAGGATCTCCGCCGCCCGCGTCTTGTTCTGCCCCGTCGACTCCAGCGTGCGCAGAATCAGCATCCGCTCCGCCTCATCCACCGTGGTCCCCACCCGCACGGGCACTACGTTCGCATCGCTCATGCGTGCGGGAATCGCCGTCTGCATTGTTCCAAACGTCCGCGGCAGATGTGAAGCATCCAGCGGCGCCCCATCCGGGCACAGAATGACCGCGCGCTCAATCGTGTTTCGCAGCTCGCGCGCATTGCCCGGCCAGCTATAAGCCAGCATCCGGTCGAGAATCGAATCCGACAGCCCAGAGACGTGCCGCCCATGCTTCTGATTCATCTCGCGCACCATGGCCTCCGCCATCACCAGCAGATCTTCCATGTGCTCTCGCAGCGGCGGCATGTGAAAGTGAAATACATTCAACCGGTAAAACAGGTCCGGACGCAGATGCCCTTGCGCCACGGCCTCCTGCGGATCGCGATTCGTTGCTGCAAGCACGCGCACATCAACGTCCTGCTCCGTCCGTCCTCCCAGCCGCCGCAGCTTCCGCTCTTCCAGCACGCGCAGCAGCTTGGCCTGCGTCCCGATCGGCATGTCACCCAGCTCGTCCAGCAGCAGCGTTCCGCCCGAGGCCAGCTCGAAGCATCCGACCCTCCGCTCCACCGCCCCGGTAAATGCGCCCTTCTCGTGTCCGAAGATCTCGCTCTCGATCAGCGTCTCGGGAATCGCCGCGCAGTTTACCGCCAGGAACGGCCGTCCCTTCCGCGGGCTCAGGTCATGAAGCGTCCGCGCCACCATCTCCTTGCCCGTTCCGCTTTCGCCTGTAATCAGGACCGACACATTCGAGGGCGCAATCTGTTCGATCAGCGCAAAGATCTCCCTCATCGCCTTCGAACTGCCCACCATCGATCCCAGGATGCCCGTATTCCGCAGTTGCCTCCGCGTAACCTCCAGCTCGATCTCGGTCGCACGCTGCCGTGTCGCATTGGCCAGAATCGTCCGCAGCCGCGTCGCATCCACCGGCTTCTGCAGAAAGTCGTATGCTCCCAGCTTCATCGCATCCACGGCCGTCTGGATCGAGCCCTGCGCCGTCAGCAGTACCACCGCCACGTTCGCGCTGGCGCTTTCAGAAAGCTTTGTCAGCAGCCCGATTCCGTCCATCCGCGGCATCTTGAAATCCGTCACCACGATCGCAGGATCCCAGGCGAGCGCCTTCTCCCAGCCCTCGATCCCGTCGCGCGCGGTCTCCGTCTGGTATCCCCAGCCCGAGATCAACTCCGCGAGCCCCATCAGGGCGTGGGGTTCATCCTCGACAATTAAAACCTTCACCGGGTTTTGCATATCATCTTTCGATGCAGCTATTTCGCCGCGTGTCGTCAAAGTTCAGGTTCCACTTGAACTCACCCTGTAACAGTTTAGACCGCCTTAGACCGCCCTATCGGTCAATTCAGCCCATCGGGCATAGAGAATCTCGTTCTCCTTCTCAGCCTCCTCCAGCTCCGCCAGCGCTTCCTGTAGCGCCGCCGCATCCGTCGCGATCGCCGGGTCCTCTACCCGAGAACGCGCCCCCGCCACTCGAGCATCCGAATCCTCCACCCTCTGCTCAATCGTTGCAAATTCCCGCGCTTCCAGAAACGAAAGCTTCCTCTTTGCGGGTTTCCCACCTTCAGAATCCGTCCAACTCCCTTTTTCTCTGACCTCTGCGGGCTCGTCTTTGCCTCTTACTCCCTGTTCTATCCATTCTTCCCACTGCGAATAATCCGCAAACTGCCCGATCCGCCCATTCCCATCCAATCCCAGCACCGTCGAAGCCACGCGGTTCAGCAGATACCGGTCGTGTGTCACCAGCACCAGCGCTCCCTCAAACTCCAGCAGGTTGTCTTCGAAAATCTCCAGCGTCGGGATGTCCAGGTCGTTCGTCGGCTCATCCAGCAGCAGCGCATCTGCCGGCTGCAGCATCAGCTTCGCAATCAGCACGCGCGCCCGTTCGCCGCCGCTCAGGTTCCTCACCGGCTGATTCAACTGCTCGCCCGTGAACAGAAATCGCGCCGCCCAGCTCGCTACATGCACCGTCCGCCCCTGGCAGACAAGTCCATCGCCCTCCGGCGCCAGCGCTCGCCGCAGCGTCAGGTTCTCGTCCAGCTCCCGCATCTGGCTCAGATACACCATGCGCAGTGCATCCGCCCTTCGGATGCTTCCCTCCGACGGTTTCAGCTCGCCGCGCATTAACCGCAGCAGCGTAGTCTTCCCGCTCCCGTTTGGCCCCACCAGCCCCAGCTTCATCCCCGCCGTGAGCGTGAAATTGAGCCCACCGAACAGCCTGCGTCCTTCAATCTCGCAGGCAACACTGCTGAACTCAATCAGCCGCTTCGTCTTCCGCTGCGTCGCGCCGAAATCAATGCCCGCCGTGTTCACAGTGGTGCGCGCATCCATCGCGGCAAGCTGGCCGATCATCTCGTGGGCTGTATCGATCCGTGCCTTCGACTTCGTCGTTCTGGCCTTCGGCCCCCGGCGCAGCCACTCGATCTCCGTTCGCACGCGATTCCGTAGGCTCTCCTGCTGCCTGCTCTGCGACTCGAGATACGCCTCGCGCTCTTCCAGAAACCGGCTGAAGTTCCCCTTCACCCGCAGCAGCCCATCCGCATAAATCTGGTTCAGTTCGATGATTTCGCTCGACGTCGCCTCCAGAAAATACCGGTCGTGACTCACCGTCACCACCGCAAACGACGATTCGTTCAGCAATCCCTCGAGCCACTCAATCCCCGCCAGGTCCAGATGATTCGTCGGCTCATCCAGCAGCAGCACATCCGGATGGCTCACCAGAGCCTCCACAATCGCCAGCCGCTTACGCCACCCGCCCGAAAGCGTCGCCGCCTCTGCCGCCAGGTCCGCAAACCCCGCTCGTCCCGCCAGCTCCCGCAGCCTTCCCTCGCGCTCCTCCTCGGGAACATGTGCTGCACCCAGCGCCGTCTCCAGCACCTGACGCACCGTCAGCCCCTCGGCAAAGCGCGAATCCTGCGGCACATACGCCGCCCGAGCGCGCTTCCGAACGGCCAGTTCGCCCACATCCGGTTCAACCGCCCCCGCCAGGACCGCCAGCAGCGTCGACTTGCCCGCGCCGTTCGGCCCGATCAACCCGATCCGCGCTCCATCCTCTACCGTGAACGAAATACCCCGGAAAAGCGGCGTCGCCGCAAACTGTTTCGTTATCGATTGCGCATTCAGAATCGGTGGCATCCCTACCAGACTACTTTCCGACCCCTTCCACGAGCGACCCGCTGTGCCGCAACAGGTTCAACTCATTCACTCCGCCCGATACACTGGACCAATGCTCGACTACGAAATCTCCCCCGCCGACGCAGCCGCGCTCCTTCGCGGAAACAAAACCCGCCTCATCGATGTCCGCGAACCCTGGGAATACTCCACCGCCCACATCGAACCAAGCACCCTCATGCCCATGGGCGACGTCCCCGCCCGCGCTCACCAGGAACTCGACCCTGACGAACACATCACCGTCCTCTGTCATCACGGTCAGCGCTCGCTCAACGTCACCGCATGGCTCCGCAACCAGGGCTTTGAGAGCGCACAGTCCCTCCGCGGCGGCATCGACGCCTGGTCCACCGAAGTGGATCCGAAAACTCCCCGCTATTGATGCGCGCTTCCCCACCACTGCATCACTTCACCCCAAGGGCCTATACTCTCCTCTGTCAATTCTGTTGAAAGGGAGCAAGTACATGTCTTCACCCGCTGTAGCGTTTGCCACCCAGAATCATTCGCGCTTTCTGAGCGAACTCAAGGACCTTCTGCGCATCCCATCGATCTCCACCTTGCCCGAGCATAAGGCCGACTGCCTCCGCGCCGCCGAATTCCTCGTCTCCGAACTCAAGCGCATCGGCATGGAAAACGTCCGCCTCATCGATACCGAGGGCCATCCTCTCGTCTACGCCGACTGGCTCCACGCCTCCGGCAAACCCACAGTCCTCATCTACGGCCACTACGACGTACAGCCCACCGATCCCATCGACGAGTGGACCACGCCGCCCTTCGAACCCACCGAGCGCAACGGCAACATCTACGCCCGCGGCGCCGTCGACGACAAGGGCCAGGTCTGGGCGCAGGTCAAGGCGCTCGAGTCCCTGCTGGCCTCCAACAAATCTCTGCCGCTCAACGTCCGCGTCCTCTTCGAAGGCGAAGAAGAAGTCGGAGGGGAGGGAATTGCCAAGTACGTCGCATCCAAGCCGGCCAATCTCAAGGCCGACTTCGCCCTCGTCTCTGACACCGAGCTCTTCGCCCCCGACCTGCCCACACTCTGCGTCGGTCTGCGCGGCATGATCTACACCGAGATCGAAATCCGCAGCGCCAAAACCGACCTTCACTCCGGTATGTACGGCGGAGCTGCGCCCAACCCCTTCGTCGCGCTCGCCCACATCATCGCGCGCCTCAAGGATGAGAACGGCCACATCCTTATCCCAGGCTTCTACGACGACATCATCCCGCCCAGCCCCGAAGAACTCGCCGCCTGGAAGAGCCTGCCCTTCGACGAAGAGCACTACCGCGTCTCCGAAGTTGGCTCCCGCCAGCTTGTCGGCGAATCCGGCTACAGCGTCCTGGAGCGCACCTGGGCCCGTCCAACGCTCGACGTGCACGGCATGCCCGGCGGCTTCACCGGCGCTGGAGCAAAGACTGTCATCCCCGCCAAGGCCCTTGCCAAAGTCTCCATGCGCCTCGTTCCCGGCATGACGCCGGCGAAAGCCTTCGCCCAATACAAGAGCTACGTCGAGAGGATCGCCCCCGCCGGAGTCGACCTCGAAGTGCGTCTCATCCACTCCGGCGACCCCTGCCTGATCCCCGTCAACAACAAGTACATCCAGGCCGCCACCCGCGCCCTCCACGAAGTCTGGGGAAAAGACACGGTCTTCATCCGCTCTGGCGGCTCCATTCCCATCGTTGGTGACTTCGACCGCCACCTCGGCCAGCCCAGTGTAATGATGGGTTTCGGTCTCCCCGACGACAACATCCACGCCCCCAACGAGAAGTTCCACCTGAAGAACTTCGAGCTCGGCATCCGTTCGCTCATTCGATTCCTGGAGGAGGCAGGCCATTGAGCCTGCCCCACCCCGGTTCCGCTACTGAAGCCGCCGACGCGTTCATCCTCGCCGGCGGCCTGTCCAGCCGCATGGGCCACGACAAATCCCTCATCTGCCTCAATGGCGCGCCTCTCATCCAGCACGCCATTGAGATTCTTCGCTCCGCCGGACTCCACCCCCGCATCGCCGGAGCCCGTTCCGATCTCTCCGCGTTTGCGCCCATCATTCCCGACGAAGCTCACCAAACCGGCCTCGGCCCGCTCTCCGGCATCTGCACCGCCTTGTGCGCCTCGAGCACCCGCTTCGTAGTCTTCCTCCCCGTCGATCTCCCGCTGATTCCCGCGAGCCTGATCACATACCTCCTCCACCACGCTTCCATTACGCAGTCAGCTGTCACCGCCGTATCCGTCGCTGGTTTCATCCAGGCCTTTCCCGCAGTGATCGACCGCGCAGCGGCCCCCGCACTTCAGACCAGCCTCCGATCGAACGACCGCAAATGCCTCAATGCATTTCAAACGGCAGCCCAAACTCTCGGCCGCCCCCTCTCCGTCCTTCCCATTGAGCTTCTGCTCCAGGCGGGCCAGATCTCTCAACCCAACGGACTTCCCCCGCACGCGTGGTTCCACAACATCAACTCCCCCCAGGACCTTGCCCGCGCGCAGTCTCTTCGCCGATGTGTGACTCCCGCCGTCTTCAAGTAAGCTGATCTCGTGGCTACGTCCGACCCCAACCCTGAGCCCCTCTCCGATTCCTCCGCGCAACCGGAAAGCTCTAAGGCTCGCGAGATTCCAGGCAAGGTGTTCGCCGACATCATCGGCGACAAGTCCATTCCTGCCGAAGAGCCGACCATGACGTGGCCTCTCATCTCCTTCAGCCATGTCTCCATGTGGTTCGACGAACGCAAGGTACTCGACAACGTCACCTTCGTTGTCAACCGCGGCGAAACCCTCTGCATCCTCGGCCGTAGCGGTGTCGGCAAGTCTGTCGCACTGCGCATCCTCTTGGGTTTCCTCAAGCCCCAGGTCGGCTCAATCCGCGTTGATGGCCAGGAGATCAATGCCTACACCGAAGACGAGCTTCAGGCCATTCGCAGGCGCATCACGATGGTCTTCCAGAATGGCGCACTTTTTGACTCGTTGACGGTCCGCGAGAACGTCGCCTTTCCTCTGCGTGAACGCGGCGGCCAGGAAGAAGACCAGATCCAGCAAATTGTCGATCGTCTCCTCGGCCTTGTCGGCGCCGAAGACGCAGCCGATGCGCTGCCCGCCAGCTTATCCACAGGCCGCAAACGCGCCGTCGCCATCGCGCGCGCCCTTGCATCCCAGCCGGAAGTGGTCCTCTACGACGAGCCCACCACTATGGTCGACCCCATCATCGCGCGACGCCTCGGCGGCCTCATCCAGCGCCTCAAACAGCAGCTCGGATTCACCGCCATCGTCGTCACCCACGACATGCGCTTTGCAGAGCGTCTCGCCGACACCGTTCTGTTTCTCCATGAGGGACGTGCGGCCTTCTTCGGCCCACTCAAGGACTTTCTTGCGTCTCCCAATCCCAACATCCAACAGTTCCTTACGCTCGATGCCTATGTCTTGCCTTCGGCATAGTGTTTATGGCTTTATAACCAGACTTGGCAAAGATTCTCTTGAAAACGACCTGGCCTTCCGGCCTGGGCAGCCCCTATTCTTTGCTCCAGACTCCCTACGTCGCTTGTCCCTCCTCCCTAGGTCCCTACTCACTCCCCCTCTGCTTTAAACTGAATATGTGAAGATCGCACTGGCCCAGATCAACCCCACCGTCGGGGATTTCACTGGGAACCTGGAAAAAATCACTCGAACTGCCCGGCGCGCGGCAGACCAGGGCGCCCGCCTCACTGTTTTTTCCGAACTGGCCATATGCGGTTATCCACCCGCCGACTTTCTCGAAAAACCAAGCTTCCTTGCGCGCTGCCGCAGAGCCGTGGATGAACTTGCTGCCGCTACGCGCGATCTCTCCATCTCCATCGTTGCTGGTGTCGCACTGCCCGCCCCGCCCGACGCAGGCAAGCCCGCGGTCAACGCCGCCGTGCTTCTCGACTGTGGGCACCTGCTGCTCGAACAGCACAAACGCCTGCTGCCCTTCTACGACGTCTTCGACGAGCAGCGCTACTTCCTGCCCTCCCGTCCGCAGCAGGTCGTCGAACTTGACGGTCTCCGCCTCGCAATCTCGATCTGCGAAGACGCCTGGAACGACAAGAATTTCTGGCCGCGCCGTCTCTACTCCTTCGATCCGCTGGAAGAGCTGATGCGTCAGAACCCCGCCATTCACATCAACCTGTCGTCCTCGCCTTTCTGGCACTCCAAGCGCAAAGTGCGCCGCCAGATGCTCCGCGCCATCTCCAATCGCGACGGCATTCCTATCGTCATGTGCAACCAGGTCGGCGGCGACGACAGCCTCATCTTCGACGGCTCCTCGCTCGCCCTCAACGCACACGGAGACCTCGTCGCACAGGCCAAGTCCTTTGAAGAGGACCTCGTCGTTTTTGACCCCTTCAGCGCACCGGCCCTGCCCGATCCGCCTGACGACGACACCGAGGCCGCCTATCGCGCACTCGTCCTTGGCACGCGGGATTACGTCCGCAAATGCGGCTTCAGCAAAGCGGTCGTCGGCCTCAGCGGCGGCATCGATTCCGCTCTAGTCACAGCCATTGCCGCCGAGGCGCTCGGCAAGGAAAACGTGCTCGCCATCGGCATGCCCAGCCCCTATTCCTCGCACGGCTCCATCGACGACAGCCGCGCCCTTGCCGCGAACCTCGGCATTCGCTTCGAGATCATAGGCATCAGCGATCTGTTTCGTCAGTACACCCAGGCTCTCGATCCACTGTTCGCCGGAACCAGGCCGGGCCTCGCCGAGGAGAACCTGCAGGCGCGTATCCGCGGCAATCTTCTCATGGCGGTCTCCAACAAGTTCGGCTCGCTCGTCCTCACCACCGGCAACAAGTCCGAGATGGCCGTCGGCTACTGCACGCTCTACGGCGACATGGTCGGCGCGCTCGCGGTCATCGGCGATCTCATCAAGACGCGTGTCTATGCCATCTGCCGCTGGCTCAATCGCGACCGCGAAATCATCCCTGCATCAATTCTCGAAAAGGCTCCCTCAGCCGAGTTGCGACCCGGTCAGAAAGACACTGATTCGCTGCCACCCTACGAAATCCTCGACCCGATCCTCGAGGCCTATGTCGAGCGCTACGAAACGCCGGAATGCATCGCGCAGAAGAACGGTTTTTCCCTCGAGCTGGTTCAGCAGGTGGTTCGCCTGGTTGAGCGTTCAGAGTACAAACGCCAACAGGCCGCTCCGGTTCTGAAGGTCACTTCGAAGTCCTTTGGCATGGGCCGCCGCTTTCCCATCGCCGTCAAAGTTCAGGTATAAGAAAAGGTCGGGGTCTTCCCGCCGCTGAAGGAGAAATTCGCTTGATCCGTAATTCTGTTCAATTGGCCGCCGCTGCAGTTTTGGCCGTTTTCTTCTCGCCCTTCAACCACGCTTTCGCGCAGGACCAGACGCCCACCGCTCAGGCACCCGAGGCCGCTGCCCCGGCAGCGCCCGCTGCCAAGGCTCCCGTCTTCCCCGCGCCCGACCCAGCCGATTTCACCGCCGCAACGCCCACCAAGGAAGTCGTCAACGGCTTCATGCAGGCCAACCTCGGCTTTGACGCCAACAGCGTGTGGCAGGTACAGGCCATCCAGAAGACGCAGATCCCCGGGATCAGCAAGGTCATCGTCTTCGTCGGCGACAAAACCGGCAAACAACAGCCCTATCGCTTCGCCTTCTTCACCACCCCCGACCAGCAACACATCATCGTCGGTGACCGCATCATCCCCTTCGGCGAGCATCCGTTCGCGGAGTACCGCTCCCTGCTCCAGAAGAGAGCCAATGGCCCATATCGCGGCTCGATATCGAAAGATCTGGAACTCGTCGAGTTCGCTGACTTCCAGTGCCCACATTGCAAGGCCGCGCAGGCAAACATGGACAAGCTGGCAACCGATTTCCCCAAGGCGCGCATCGTCTTCGAGAACGACCCACTCCCCAGCATCCATCCGCAATCCGAGAAGGCGGCCGCGTACAGCGTCTGCGTTGCCAAGTTGGGAGGCAGCACCGCGTTCTTCCAGTTCGCCGCGGCGGTTTTCGACGGCCAGGATGGCCTCGCTACGCCTGATGGCGCAACGCTTACGTTGAACAGCTCCACGACCAAGGCCGGCCTCGAGCCCGAAAAGGTCGCCGCATGCGCCGCAACCCCCGAGACCAAAGCTGCTGTAGAAGCCTCCGAACAGCTCAGCAAGGATCTCGATGTCACGTCCGTTCCTATGCTCTTCATCAACGGCCGCCAGGTCCCAGCAAACGCCTCTTACGAGACGTTAAAGGAGATCATCGAATTCCAGGCCAGGCAGGACGGCGTAGCGCAGTAAGAATCACCGGCGCCCCGCGAAACGTGAAAATTGTCGTGGCTCCGAGAGTCCCCATTCGGAAACGCACAAGTTCCCGAACGGCAAACGCAACCTCCTCGGAAGGAGCAGGGGCCTTCAAGGCCCCTGAATCATCGCTCTCGAACGCGGGGCTTCAGTCCAGGATTCCGGCTCCGTTCGCGCCAGTAAACGATTCAGTCGTGCCGCCGCAAACGCTCAATGCGCGTGTCATCCTGAGTTCCGCAACCTTGCGGTGCATAAGCGTAACGGAGGATCGGCATCGCCACGCGCCCTCACGTCTGGCGCAACCCTCTACGGCGTCGCCCGCCCCCGCTCGATCCGCATCATCGGTGAATGTCCTGCCGCCTGTGTCCCGCGAATCACGTGAGGCGTGACGATGATCAGCAGGCTTGCATAGTTTTTCTGCAGGTCCTTATCCGTAATATTGTTCAGCCCCGGGATCTGCGTCAGTCCCGGCGTTCCGCTCAGTGCACGGCTCTCTTCCTTGTCCACCTGGCTCACAATCACCACGCCTGACCCTTCCTTCAGACGTACCACGCCGGAGTAGTTTCGGTTGTTCAGAATTGGAACGCCATTCAGCGAAGACCCGCCCAGCGCTGAGATTGTCAGGTCTATCGTCAATGCAACTTCGCCGCTGCGAATCACCCGCGGCGTAGCCTTGAACGTCAGTCCAAGGTCCTGGTACTGCACCTGCGGAATGTTCTGCGCGCCTGTGTTTTGCTGCGCGAGCAGGGAAGAAAGGCTGCCCGAAGCTCCCGCTGTCGTGAGCCCCGGAATATTGATCCCCGTGGTGCCCAGGTTCGAGTACTGCGATGTCTGAATCGGGTACCTCGAGCCACTCTTGAGCGTTCCTTCCTCGCCGTCACCGAGGTGCAATTGAAGCTGATCCAGCTCGCGCGACTCCGAAGAGTTCAGACTGAGGTTGAACGTCGCCGGTCCCGGCGAAACACCCGAGAGCGTCAGTCCTCCGCCGAAGAGCGCGACCCCGTTCTGAAAAAGGGAGCTCGACACCTGCCCCGACGCCAGTAGAATTCCGAGAATCGCCAGCGTGTCCCCCGGCGACGCCAGCCCCGACGAGATGATCTCCTGCACCAGCGACTGGTTCTGATTCAGAATTGACTGCGCTTCGGTATACACGTTGAACGCCGTGATCTGCTGCGGCGGCACGACGCCCGTGTTGCGCGCGTTCGTGTGTGCAAGCTGTATGAGCCGGACATCCAGCAGCACCTGGCTCCGTCCGTCCAGAAGCTCCCGCAACGTCTCGTTGAACGCGTTCAGCTTGTCCGTCGTTGCGCGCACCGTGATTGTGCCCGGACCCTGCTCCACCAAAACCTGCTGCATCTGGAAGACGTTTTTTGCCATGTTCCCGATTTCGGTCATCTCCTCCTTTGTCATCCCGCCCAGGTAGACCGTCTCGTACTCCTGCCGTGCGTACTGTTCTCGATTCAGGCGCGTGTCCTTCGCCACGAGGACCCGATGCGCGTCCAGCGGCACTGTGAACGAATCCGTCACCATGTTCACGGCCTGCATCGCTTGCCCGAAATCGGCGTCGTCCATGTCGAAGCGCATCGGCGGTCCCAATACGCTCTGATCGACCGAAGCCTCAATTCCATACGCCTGGAACACCCTCCGAATCACCTGCCGCCGGTCCGCGTTCAAATGGAAACTGTGCTTGCCCGCAACCGGTTCAACCGCCGGTGCCCGGTCCAGCGATTCCAGCCCCTGTTCGTAGAGCGGCTTCGTCTGCGCATCCGCCACGTCGGCGGCCATCTCGTGCAGGTGCTCCATTACCTCGATGTTTCTCGGATCAAGCGCCGCCGCCTTTTCCAGCGCGGCCTCCTCCGCGGTCTTGTCTCCGCGAATGCGTGCCTTCGCCGCAGTCTGAATCAATTCCGTTACCTCATGACTGCGCGCCACCTCGCTGGCCGCTCCGTAGTTCACATTCTCCGGATCCAGCGTCGCCGCGTCCTGGTAGTCGCGCATCGCCGCTTCGTACTGCCCCTTTTGGAAGAGCTTCGTCGCCTTCAGAAACAGCTTCGTTGCGCGCCGCCGGTCATTCCCCGTGACGACCTTCGCCGGCTCCTGGTCCTTCGTTTTCTCATTCGCTGCATTGCTCGCGGCCGCGTTCGATGGAGCCCCATTCGGTGGCGTCGGCGTCTGCGTCTGCTGCGCGCCGCCCACTGCGGTCATCAGCATCGCAAGACCTGCCGCTGCAAATCGTCCGCGCAGTGCACTCACGCAGCACCCCTGGTCGCTGCCAGCAGGTCCGCAAGCGCCGTGGTGCAGACGTCCGGCTTGTGCCCTATCAACTCGTCGAATGAAAAGTGTCCTGTCGCCACCGCGATAATCGGCAATCCGTTCGCATGTGCGGCTTCAATGTCCCGCGGCGTATCGCCCACCACGCACACGGTTGCCTCCGCGCCCGCCAGCTCCCGCGCCTTCTCCGCCGCATTTCCAATCAACTCCGAACGCGCCGGGAAACGATCGCTGAATCCGCCGAAGCGAAACCACTCGCGCAGGCCCGCGCGCTCTACCTTGATCCAGCCGATCATCTCCAGGTTTCCGGTGGCCACTCCGAGCGTCGCTCCCCGATCCGCCAGATACTTGAGCGTATCCTCCACGCCGGGCATCAGGATCGGCTGCATCTCATGCTGTCTTCCCGCCACGTTGTGGCAAATGCCCTCAAGAATCGCCGCTACCTGCGGCTCCAGGATCTCCGGCGCTATCCCCGCCCGCACGCACGCTTCGCGCAAAATCGATGTGTCCGTGTTTCCGGCCAGGGGCACGCCCTCCAGCGAAACTTCGAACCCCATCACCTCGCGCAATGTCGTCGCAAAGCTGTCGAAGTGCACGCGGTCGCGACTTCGCAAAAGCGTGCCGTCAATGTCGAACAGGTATGCATCCTGCTCGTCCCATGCGAAGCCGCCTTCGATTGCAGTCCGCGCTTGTCTTTCTGGTTGAATTGTCTCCATGCCGATGCGGAGCTTGGCTCTCGATATTTCAGAGTATCCGTAACCCGGTGCCCGCGTGTTCGACATCAACACACCCGGCAGACTTCTACGAACCCAAGTGGGGCATAGCGACTCTGCAATTGTCCTAGCCTTGGCGAATACCCTGCCGCATTGCGCCGAATACAGGACGTTCGCTGCGTGGCGGGCGCTTGAGACCGGCGCGAATTTCCGCCAGGCTGATGCCCAGCTCGGCCATCGTGCGGCTCAACGTGTTCCTGTGGACACCCAGTTCTTCCGCAGCCTTACACTGGTTTCCCTTGTTGGCCGTCAGCACTTCCCGCAGATACTGTCGTTTAAACTCCTTCACCGCCTCTTCGTAGCGAATGCCGGTGGAATGCATCTGTGTAACTAGGCTGTCCAAGTCTCGTCTCACGTCAACCTCTTGCTCTACTAGATTGCCACAACCGACAGGCTTTGAGCCCGCGAAAAATTACTTGCTCTTTTCCTCATTCATCCATTCCGGCGCCTCCGTCTCCAGCGTGTGCAATTCCTTGCGCACGCGGTCTGAAAGCCGCGGCGGAGTAACCCGAACGCTCACATGAAGTGCACCGAAGAAATACCGCGGCAGCCTTGCTTCCGTCAACCACGCTGTTTGCGGGAAAAACGCCACCGTAACAAGAATGCCCAGCGCTACAAACACCAAGCCTTCCACAAACCCGAAGAGCGCCCCCGCCATCCGGTCTAGGCACCCAAGTCCAACCTTCTCAAAAAACTTCGCCAGCAGCGATCCAATGATCGCCGCCACAACCATCACCAGCAACGCAATGATCAGGAACCCGACCGCATCAGCCACCTCGACCGAATGAATCAGCGGCTTCAGCACGGCCCCAATCCGCCAGTAGTTCCAGGCGGCCAGCGTCACACCCACAATGAGGCCTGCGAGGGAAAAGACAGATCGGAAGAATCCTCGCGCAATGCCGGCCAGCACGGCCCCCGCCACTACGACCACGATGATCCAGTCAACCAGCGTCATCGATCCACCGTCTACGTCGAGAGGTCTAGATTCCGGCCTGTCAGCCGGCGAAACGCCTCGAGGTATTTCTGCAGTGTACGCTCAACCACGTCATCCGGCAGACTCGGCGCCGGAGCCTGCTTGTTCCAGTGAATGCTCTCCAGGTAATCGCGCACAAACTGCTTGTCGAAACTCGGCTGCGGTCCGCCCGGCTTCCACGCTGCAGCCTCCCAGAATCGCGAAGAGTCCGGCGTCAGCACTTCGTCCGCCAGAACGATTCCATCCTGCGTTCTGCCAAACTCAAATTTTGTGTCCGCGAGGATCAGTCCGCGCGACTCCGCATGCCTGTTCGCCTTCTCATAAATCGCGAGCGTCAGTCGCCGCAGCTTTTCCGCTACGTCCGCTCCCACCGCCTTCTCCACGGCAGCAAACGGAATGTTCTCGTCGTGCGTCCCGTCCTGGCTCTTGGTCGACGGCGTAAACATTGGCTCCGGCAGTCGCGATCCGTCCTGCAAACCCGGCGGCAGCTTGATCCCGCACACCGTTCCGCTCGCCTTGTACTCCTTCCACCCCGACCCGGCAATGTATCCACGCGCGACGCACTCCACCGGAAACATCTGCGCGCGCTTCACCAGCATCGACCGGCCCTCGAGCTGGTCGGCGTACTTGTGCAGCGCCTCCGGAAAATCTGCAACGCTCGTAGCAATCAGGTGATTCGGCACAATGTCCCGCATCAGCTCAAACCAGAACAGCGAAATCTGCGTGAGAATCTTCCCTTTGCCCGGAATCCCCGTGCCCAGCACATGATCGAATGCCGAGATGCGATCCGTCGCCACCATCAGCAGGGCGTCGCCAACCGCGTAGAGATCGCGCACCTTGCCGCGGCCGATCAGCGGCGTCGGGCCCAAATCCGTCTTCAAGAGAGTTGCCATCGAAAGGAGTCACCTCGGAGGAACTGAAGCGGAACCATAGATCGAAACTCTCGAAATCGAGCACCCGGCATCGAGGCGCCCGAAAAATCCAGAACGCTACGACCCACCTTTGGCCTCTATGGGATAAGGGCTCTATCGCTCCGCTGTGAATCTCCGATTCTCTTGCCCCCGCCCTGGTTTGTCAAACCCGCTTACACAGCGCCGTTTACCTCCAGGAAACCGGGAAACACTTGGTGCCCTTTTTTCCCACAATGCCATGTGACAGCCGTCACGGAGCCCGTGGCGAACTTGGGCGAAACTCCAATTGTCGCCAAGGTTCGGGAATCCGTTAGAAGATTCCTTTGAGCCGGGTGACACGAGGCAGCAGTGGAAAGGGGAAGCCGCGGCTCGCTTCGTTTCTATAGGGATCGCCAGTAGCCGCGTACTACCGACCTCCAGTGCCGGCTACTGGTCCCCGTCTTCATCTTGTGGAACTCGATGCAAGCGCCTCCGAAGCGACGAATTTCCTTCGGGGGCGATTTTTTTGCCCTGAAATTAATTGCCTCATCCCCGCCCCGCTTTGCCTGCATCGCCGCACGATTCTCCTATCTTGTCTGCTGAAGTCTGAGTAATATAGCCCTGTTGTCGGCCCTGCCCCCGGTCCAGATTCAATTCTCCAAATCTCAGAAGATCGAGGAATACCCGATGCAATTCACTCTGCAATTCCGCATGTCGACGCTCCCTCCGGCTCCCCCATCGAACTCCGCCAATTCAACGCAGGCACCATCGAAGCGGCCACGCCGCCTTCTCTACCTCGTATCCGCGCTCCTTTTTACCTTCACTGCAGTCCTGGCTCATGCCAAGGATTACACGCGCATCGTCGTCTTCGGTGACTCGCTTTCCGACACCGGCAACGTCGCTCATCTGACAGAAGCCAAATACGGTATCCGCGTTCCCGGCACCATTGCCGACTACACCGATGGCCGCTTCACCGACGGCTTCGACACCATCCCCGCCGCGCAGAACTACTTCGGCGTTTGGGTCGAGCAGTTTGCCGCATCCATGCCCTCCCGGCCCGAGGTAAAGAACTCGCTCGACGGCGGCACTGACTACGCCTACGGCTATGCCACCACCGGTAGCGGTACAGGCGCCTTCACCTTCGGTCCGGGCGATTCGCTCTCAGTCGACGTCAACAACATGGGCCAGCAGATCACCGACTATCTCGCCACCAATCCCAAAATCAACAACAGCACCCTCTTCATCATCTGGGGCGGGGCCAACGATCTCCTTCAGGCCACCTCGCCGGACGCAATCTTCACCGGCGCCCTTCAGGAAACAACTGACATCCAGCGCCTCATCGAGGCTGGAGCCACCCAGTTCCTCGTCCTTAACCTGCCGCCTCTCGGTCTCATTCCACGCCTGAACGGCTTTCCTGCCGCTTCGCTGCAGGCCGACGAGGCGAGCGCTTACTACAACTACTATCTCGCCATTGGACTTTCAGCGCTGCACGACTACTATCACGGTCGTCACGTCAGGATCTTCCAACTCGATGTCTTCTCTCTCTTTAATCAGATCGTCACCGCGCCGGCAGATTATTCGCTGGCCAATATCACTACCAGTTCCCAGGGCCTCTACGCCGTTGATCCCGACACGTACCTGTTCTGGGACGACCTTCACCCCACAACCCGCGGCCACAACATACTTGCTGACGCAGCCATGAAGCTCATCGCCTCGCCGCAGTGCGACTCGCTGGGTATGCCAAGCTGTGCTGCCGCCGCTCAATAACCCCACAATCGCCACCGTTCCGGGCTTCTTACTCAAGATGAGGGTTGACCAACTCAGTCAACCCTCATCTTCCTTCTGCAATCGATCAAGCGACTTACGAGCACTCCAGGTTTTGCAAGGGATTTCTCGAAACCCACTTTCCATGATTATGCGAGACAAGGGTCCGGTGACCCGAAAAGCCCGCTGATCTGCGAACTCGCTAATCTCAAGAATAATGATTCTTTCGGAGAGAACTGACCCCTGACCCCTGCTCTCCTCACATCTGCCAGTGACAGGGGTCACTGTGCGGTAATTCCTTGCGCCCAGAATGTGTGTGCACGCGGAAAAGCTCGCCTTGAGGGCCGGAGGTATCTATGGTCTTGGCGTCCGAGTTGAAACCCGGAATGGCGCTGCGGATTGACCGGGGTCCCCAGCGACAGGTCGTCGCTGGGGTGGATGATTCCCAGATCTACCGCGTCCTCGAAGTCGAATCCAGGGCCGGCACTGCCAAAATGGGAGGCACCGTCCGCGTCAGACTGTCAAACGTGCGAAGCGGTCGCCTCTGGGATCAGCACTTCCGGCCTCTCGAGCGCCTGGAGGACGTCGAACTGGAAAAACGCAAGCTCGAGTTTCTCTACAGTGACGGAACCGACTGCATCTTCCAGCGCCTCGACACCTTCGAACAGGTTGCGTTTCCGGCTGACACCCTCGGGCTGGGTGAAAAGCTCCTGCCGTCCGGCGCCGAAGTGCAAGGCGAGTTTTTTGAAGGTGAGCCAATCAGCGTAGTCCTGCCCGACACGGTGGAAGTTCGCGTTGCCAGCACTGCCCCGCCCGCGCGCTCCCAGCAGGACTCAGGCAGAAAGGAAGCCACGATCGAGAACGGCCTGAAGATTCAGGTTCCGTTGTTCATTGCCCCCGGTGAAATCGTAAGCGTGGATCTCAAGAACGGGCACTACGTCGGACGGGTCAGGACCCAGGACAGGAAATCTGCATAGACGAACTCGCAGTTGAAGGAGAGACCATGGTCGATCTGTTCGCAGTACGCATGGAGATTCCCGAAGAAACCAACATCGTCATCGGTCAGTCGCACTTCATCAAGACAGTCGAAGACCTCTACGAAGTGGTTGCCACGGCCGCTCCGCAGGCCCGGTTTGGTCTGGCCTTCAACGAGAGTTCCGGTGCATGCCTTGTTCGGGCTGAGGGAAACGATCAGACACTCCGCGAAACCGCGATCCGCAACGCCAAAGCTCTGGCAGCGGGTCACGTGTTCGTCTTGATGCTTCAAAACGTCTACCCCATCTCCATCATGAATGCGATCCGCAACGTTCCCGAGGTCTGCTCGATCTTCTGCGCGACGGCGAACCCGGTTGAGGTCGTGGTGGCGAAGAGCGAACAGGGGCAGGGAATTCTTGGCGTAATCGACGGGAGTTCTCCGAAAGGAGTCGAGCAGGAAGCCGATGCGGAATGGCGGCACGATCTTCTGCGCAAAATCGGCCACAAACGCTAGCCGTCCGCTTTGATTGCCGTCCCCGGAGCAGTCAATTCGATTGATGGGGTCATTACTCCCCTTCAGCAACGAAAGATGTCGGGCCCGCAAGGAGGTGCTTATGGCACTCGCAAGTTTGATGGACTATCTCGATCAGCACAACGTCAAGTACGTTGTCATTACCCACTCACCCGCTTTCACGGCGCAGGGCATTGCAGGACTGGCCCACATTCCCGGGCAGGAACTGGCGAAGACCGTGATCATAAAACTCGATGGCAAACCGGTTATGGCGGTCCTTCCTGCCAAATACCACGTCGATCTGATGCTGCTTAGAAAGAAGGCAAAAGCAGAGACAGTCGGGCTGGCGACTGAAGAGGATTTCCAGGGGATATTTCCCGGGTGCGAAACCGGTGCGATGCCCCCGTTCGGCAACCTTTTCGGTCTTTCTGTGTACGCTGATGAGAGCCTTGAGAAAGACAAGGAAATCGCGTTCAACGCCGGCACGCATCGCGAACTGATCCGCATGCCGTGGGATGAATTCAAGAGACTCGTCGAGCCTAAGGTCATCAGCTTCGCCGCCGGCCGCCCCGCCGAAGCCGCCTAGCGATCGGAATTGCCGTAGCTTCGCGATGTCATCCTGAGCGAGCGTAGAAGGATGCCTGGTGCCCCAGGTCCGGGGTCCCCGCGAAGAGGTCTGCGTTCGTGGGGTGGAAGGTCCCGCTTTTGGGACCTGGGAACCTGAAGCCGAAGCACAGAAGGGAACTACGCCGTAGCCCGCTGCTGTTCGTGCCCGCCCAGCTTCATGCTCACGACCTTCGACACGCCTGGCTCCTGCATCGTCACGCCGTAGATCATGTCCGCGGCATGCATCATGCGCTTCGAGTGCGTCACCAGCAGGAACTGCGTCTCCGCGCTCAACGTGCGCAGCAGATCGGCCAGCCGGCCCACGTTCGTCTCGTCCAGCGCCGCATCTACTTCGTCCAGCACGCAGAACGGGCTCGGCTGGAACTGGAAGATGCCCACCAGCAGCGAAATCGCCGTCAGCGCCTTCTCGCCGCCCGAGAGCAGCAAGACACTTTGCAGTTTCTTGCCCGGAGGCGACGCGACAATCTCAAGTCCGCTCTCCGCCTGGTTCTCCGCATCAGTCAACCGCAGGAACGCCTGCCCGCCGTGGAACAGCCGTGTGAAGACGCGCCCAAAATTCTCGTTAATCTTCGCAAATGCCTCGTTAAACTTCTCGCGCGAAATCTGATCGATCTCCTTGATCGTCTCCTGCGTATTCTCGATTGACTCGACCAGGTCCTTGCGCTGCGTCTCGAGGAAGCTGTGCCGATCGGCCGTCTCCTTGTACTCCTCCAGCGCCATCATGTTCACCGGACCCATCTGCTCGATCTTTTGGCGAAGTGTCCTGCAGGTCTCCTCTTCCACCGCCAGCGCCTCATCCGCGATGCGCACAATCTCCTGCTCCGCGCGCAGCACTGACGCTTCCACATTCACTTCCGCCAGGCAGCTGCCTTCCAGGTGCTCCAGGTCCGACCTCAATTTCGCCGCTTGGCTCGCCCGTCCGCTGCGGTCCTCGCGCAACTGGTCCAGCGCTGCGCGTGCGGTCTTCAGTTGCGTCTCCAATTCCGCGAGCTGGTGACGAACCTCCTGCGCCTGCGCTGCGATCACCTCTGCCTGCGCCAGCGCCTCAGCCTTCAGAACCGTCAACTCCCGCTCGCGCTGCGCCAGTTCCGCGCTTTCCTTGATGCGCTGCTCGCGCTCGGCTTCAGAAGCCGCACGCTGCTGCTCGATCGCCAGCACGCGCCGCTCCAGATCCGTGTGCAACCGGTCGATCCTCTGGAACGCCGCCTCAGCACCGCGCCGCCGTTCTTCCAGCCCTGCCAGCTCCGCAGTCAGTTTCGCCGCCTCGTGTTGCAGCGTTTCGCGCTTCTGCCGCATCGTCGCAAGCTGATTCTGCTGCTCTTCGAGCGCCGCTTCGGCCGTCGCGCGCTCTGCTTCCAGCCGCACCGCTTCTTCGCGCTTCTGCTCGATCACCAAGTGCTTGGCCTCGCGCGCTTCCTTGTTCCGCGCGGCCTGTGTCATCCACTCCTGCAGACGCCGCTCGATGCGCTGCGTCTCGTTCTCCATCTGCTTCAGCGCAGCGCCCTGGTTGGCCGCATCACGTTCCGCCTGCCGCCGCTCTTCGCTGCGCGCCTCAAGCTGCGCTGTCAGCTCTTCGATCTGCCGCGTCAGTGTCGCCGCTTCCAGCTCTGCCTGGCTCAGGTCGCGCTCCAGCACCGCCAGCCGCATCTCCGTCTCGCGCAGTTCGCGCTTCAGCACCAGCGGACCGGCACTGGCCGGCTTGCCGCCGGTCACCGTCGCATTGTGGAAACATTCACCCTCCGGCGTCAGAAAGTATGCGTGTGCATGTTCGCCCGCCATCGATTGCGCCAGCGCCGGCGTCTCCACAAGGTACCCATCGCGCAGCTTCGGCAGAATCGTCTCCAGTGAGTGCCCGAACCCGTTCAGCAGCCGCACCTGCTCCCGCAGTGGAGTCACTCCCGGCGCATTGATCTTCTCGCTGTGTCCGCCAGATTCGTGCCCGCCGCCATTTTCCGGATGGATGAGGAACGTCGCCCGCCCATCCACGCCCGACTTCAGCACGCGCACGCCCTCTTCGGCCGCATGCCAGCTCTTTACGACAACGTAATTGAGCTCATCGCGCAGGAACTCATCAACTACGCCCTCATGCTCCCCGCTCACTTCGATAAAGTCCGCCAGCGTTCCAACCGGCGTTGATCCATTCTGCAGCGCACCCGGCCTCAGCAGCTTCCGCACCGTTTCCGTCGAGTAGCTGTGATCCCGAATCAGCGACTCCAGCGAATCCCTCCGTCCCACTGCGGTCGCGTGTTCGCTGCGTAACTGGTTTGCCCGCGTTCGCACCGCGCCCTCATCCGCGCGCCGCGCCTGCAGCATCTCGCGCAGCTCTGCAATCTCGCCTTCCAGACGCTTCAGCGTCTCCGCAGCCGCCTCAAACCGCAGCCTTGCCTGCCCGCTCTGCGCGCCCAGGCTCTCCTGCTCGTTGCGTGCCTGGTTCATCTCCGCGTTCAGCCGCTCGGCTTCGCGTTCAAGTGCAGCCAGGCTCTCTTCCGCCTGCGCCGTGCTATTTCGCGCATTGCCCGCCAGCGTCAGCAGGTGCATCGCGTGCCTGCGATCCGCTTCGAGCTTTCGCTCGGCATTGAACACCTCATCCGCCGCCGCCCGCGCCTCGTGCTGCCGCTCCTCCACCCTCTCGTGAAACGCCCGGGCCTCGCCGGCAGCAGTCTGCATGAACGCCTTCTGCTGTTGACGCTCCTCTTCGATAGTGCCCAACTGTGTCCGCGTCGTCTCCAGCTCGCCTGCCGCAGCCGCAATCCGCGCCTCCAGCTCGCTCACACGCTCTGCATTGCTCCGCTCCCGCGCCGCCGCCCGCTCCAGTTCCACCGCGGCCGTGTTTGCACGATTCTTCGCATCCTGCCCTTCGCGATCGAGTTCGTATCCGCGCTCCGTCAGCGCATGCTGGCTTGCCTCGGCCGTCTCGATCTCCGCCGCGCCACCAGCGATCTTCTCCGCAAACTCTAGAATCTCCTGCTCCAGTCGCGCCTGCTCGGCATCCATCAACGCCATGCGGCTCACCAGCACCACGCGCAGCCGTCCGCGAAGGTCATCGCGCACCTGCGAATACCGCTCCGCCTTTGACGCCTGCCGCTTCAGGCTGTTCATCTGCCGCGTCACTTCTTCGAAGATGTCGTCCACGCGTGCCAGATTCTGCTTTGAACTCTCGAGGCGCAGCTCCGCCAGCCGCTTCTTTGTCTTGAACCGCGTAATTCCCGCAGCCTCTTCGATAATCGCGCGACGGTCGTGCGGCTTCGAACTCAGCAACTGCCCGATCCGCTCCTGCCCGATAATCGCGTAGCTCTCCGGTCCCAGGCCCGTTCCCATGAAGATGTCCTGGATATCGCGCAGCCGGCACAGCTTCCCGTTCAGCAGATATTCGCTCTCGCCCGTCCGGAAGAGCCGCCGCGTGATCACGACTTCGCCCCTCTGCGGCGTCCGGTTGAACTTCCTTCGACGAATCTTCAGCACCACCGGCTGCGGCCCACCAGCGCTTGCCTCGGTTGGAGCCTCAGCACCAGCCTGCGCCTGGACATTGCCGTCCGCTTGGCCTTCGTCATCGTCCGCAACCCCCGGCTGCTCCGCTGCGATAATCTCCTCGGCCTCTGCCGCCTTCCGCCGCCGCAGTTCCGCCTCGTCCCAGTCCGCCGGCCCGTCGTGATCCACCACCACATCCGGCTCTACCGGGATAGGCCCCTCGTAGGCCTCCGGATCGACCATCGTGATCGTCACCTCTGCCATTCCCAGCGGCTTCCGGTCCCGCGTTCCGGCAAAGATCACGTCCTGCATGCTGCCGCCGCGCAGGCTTTTGGCGCTCTGCTCGCCCAATACCCAGGTCACGCCGTCCAGGATGTTCGACTTCCCGCACCCATTCGGTCCCACGACTACCGCAATGCCTGTTCCCGGCACGGCTATTTCCGTGCGGTCGCAAAAGCTCTTGAAGCCGAGGATGTGGATCTTTTTCAGTTTCAGCATGCTCTCTCTCCGAGTCAGCAGGATACGAACGGGTTTCAGGTGAAACCAGCACCGGAGGACCAAGGCTCCCGACAAGCGGTCTTGCTTGTAGGGATGGCAGGCCGGCGCTGACCTCACGCCAGAGGGGAGTATTGACCCTCTTCGATTACAGACTCTACGGAGCCCAAAAGTCAGGGTCAATCGTACGAGGAGGTTCTTTTGTGGATAAGGGGGTCCCGAATCCATCTTCTCCGGTTATTTTAGGCTTTTTTATGAAATTGTCCTACTTTTATCTAGTTTATTCCATGTTTTCCACAGCCCCGATTGCACCGGGATTTCAGCGTAAACCTGCCGGGAAACTCACCGCCTTCCGGATCACCTTCTCGATTGCCCTGAGCGCCTGCGCCCTCGGAAACCCCGGCCGGCTCGCCAGCCGGATCGTCCTCCGCGACCTTCCGGCCAGAGGAACGAGCACAATCCCCCTCTGCCCCAGCGATCCCGCCGCGAGCGCCGGAATCAGCGTCGCCCCGTACCCCGCCGCCACCAGGTTAACCAGCGTTTCCAGCGTCGCTGCCTGCATCGACCCCTGCAGCCCGCTCCGGATATGCGTGTGCCCGTGTTTTGACCCGCAAGCCGCCAGCGCCTGGTTCGCCAGGCAGTGTCCCTCGGCCAACACCAGCAGTTCGTCCGCCAGATCATCCTCATCCACCCGCTTCGCCCCGGCCAGCCGGTGATTCCGCGGCAGTGCCGCCAGCAGCGGCTCCTCAAACAGCACAATCTCCGTCACCTCCGGCGCATCCGTCTCTGTTGCCAGCAGAGCAGCATCCAGCCTGTGATTGCGCAGCCCCTCCACCAGCGCCCGCGTCTGGTCCTCCCACAACTCAATGGTCAATCCCGGGTATCCCTGCCGCAGCGGCTTCAGAATCAACGGCAGCAAATAGGGAGCTAATGTCGGAATCGCCCCCAGCTTCAGCGGACCAACCAGCGGATCCCGCGCCGCGCGCGCCACCGCCTCCATCTGTCCCGCCTCAGCCAGCGCCCTCTGAGCATGTGCCAGGATCTGCCGACCCACAGGAGTCATATCCACACGCTTGTTTGTCCGCTCCAACAGTGTCACACCCAGCTCGTCTTCCAGTTTCTTGATCTGGCTGCTCAGCGTCGGTTGGCTCACGTTACAAGTCTCCGCCGCCCGTCCAAAATGCCGGTGCTCCGCCACCGCCACCAGGTACCGCAATTCCTGCAGATTCATCCCGAACTCCGCTGACCAGCGCGAATCGCTGCCAACTTCGCCGCCTCATTCATCATAGACCCCGCCAATCATCACCTTAGAAACAATTGATTTGCCTTATGAATCCGGCGGGCCTACCTTAACCTCATACGCGACATGTGACTGCCGGGAATCACCCGGAGAAGCCCTGCCCCACCAACCAAAACAAATAAGGAGCCGAACTGATGTTTGACCGCCCTGATCGCCCGGCAACGGCCGCTCGAGCACCCGTAACCTGACAATCAGAATTCCATCACTGCCGGCCCGCTCGGCCCGGTACAACTGCAGGACTATCAACTCGTAGAAGGAATCGCCGCGCCCGAAAACTATCGACGCCATTCATAAAATCACTCGTTCGAATCGGCGCCCGATTCTTATACTGATCCAGCCGATCAATTGCAGACGAAAACAGGAGACAGTCATGTCTAACGAATCGAAGTGCCCCTATTCGGGCGAGATGCTCAAACACACAACGGCAGGAGCAAAGGGCAATCGCGACTGGTGGCCCGACCAGCTGAACCTGGCGATATTGCATCAGCAATCCTCGTTGTCCAATCCGATGGAGGAGGGTTTCAACTACGCCGAGGAGTTTAAGAGCCTTGACCTGGATGCCGTGATCCAGGACCTACATACCCTGATGACGGATTCTCAGGATTGGTGGCCAGCCGACTTCGGCCACTACGGGCCGCTCTTCATCCGCATGGCCTGGCATTCCGCTGGCACGTACCGTATCCACGATGGACGCGGCGGAGCCGGCAGGGGCTCGCAGCGGTTTGCGCCGCTCAACAGTTGGCCAGACAACGTCAACCTGGACAAGGCGCGCCGGCTGCTTTGGCCCATCAAGCAGAAGTACGGCCGCAAAATCTCCTGGGCTGACCTGATGATTCTGGCAGGTAACGTAGCGCTGGAGTCGATGGGCTTCAAGACCTTCGGGTTCGGCGGCGGCCGCGCGGACATCTGGGAGCCGGAGTTGGACGTCGATTGGGGTCCGGAATCCAAGTGGCTCGGTGACGAGCGCTACAAAGGCGACCGCGAACTGGCGAACCCTCTGGCTGCCGTCCAGATGGGCCTGATCTACGTGAACCCGGAGGGCCCGAATGGCAATCCTGACCCGATCGCCGCCGCGCGGGACATCCGCGAGACCTTTGCCCGCATGGCCATGAACGACGAAGAGACGGTGGCGCTGATCGCCGGAGGTCACACCTTTGGCAAGACACATGGCGCCGCCCCTGCCAGCCACGTCGGTTCCGAGCCTGAGGCAGCCGGCATCGAGCAGCAGGGACTGGGTTGGAAAAGCAGCTTCGGCACCGGCAAGGGCGGCGACGCCATTGGCAGCGGCCTGGAAGTAGTCTGGACTACAACTCCAACCAAGTGGAGCAACAATTTCTTCGAGAACCTGTTCGGCTACGAATGGGAGCTGACGAAGAGCCCGGCAGGCGCCTACCAGTGGAAGCCCAAGGGAGACGCGGGCGCCGGCGCTATACCGGATGCCCACGACCCGGCAAAGCGGCACGCGCCTTCCATGCTCACCACTGACCTCTCACTGCGGTTCGACCCGGCCTACGAGAAAATCTCACGCCGCTTCCTTGAGCATCCAGACCAGCTCGCCGACGCCTTCGCGCGGGCCTGGTTCAAGCTGACGCACCGCGACATGGGGCCGATTGCCCGCTACCTTGGCCCTCTGGTGCCGAAGGAAGTGCTCATCTGGCAGGACCCGATCCCCGCCGTCGATCATGAGCTGATCAATGACAAGGACATCGAAGCACTGAAGGCCAAGGTTCTGGCTTGCGGCCTATCGATTTCCCAGCTCGTCACGACCGCGTGGGCCTCTGCGGCGACCTTCCGCGGCAGTGACAAGCGCGGCGGCGCCAATGGCGCGCGCATCCGGCTTGCGCCGCAGAAGGACTGGGAGGTCAACCAGCCGGCCGAATTGGCAAAGGTGCTTTCGAAGCTGGAAGCCATCCAGAAGGAGTTCAATGGTTCGCAGTCCGGCGATAAGAAGGCTAAGAAGGTCTCGCTTGCAGATCTGATCGTCCTTGCGGGCTGCGCGGCCGTGGAGTCTGCTGCCAGGAAGGCCGGATACGACGTGAAGGTTTCCTTTGCGCCGGGCCGCATGGACGCCTCGCAGGAGCAGACCGATGCGGCGTCGTTCGCCGTGCTGGAGCCGATCGCGGACGGGTTCCGCAATTACGTCCGCAAGGGATGCGAAGGATCTGCCGCCAACCTGCTGCTGGACAAGGCGCAGCTGCTGGCCCTCACCGCTCCGGAGATGACGGTCCTGATCGGCGGCATGCGTTCCCTGGGCGCGAACTTCGGGCAGTCCAAGCACGGTGTCTTCACAAAACGGCCTGAGACTCTGACCAATGATTTCTTCGTGAACCTGCTGGACATGGGTACGAAGTGGCAGAAGTCGGCGACGTCTGAGGGCGTATTGGAGGGACGCGATCGGCGGACCGGCGAGATCAGGTGGACAGGCACTGTCGTTGACCTCGTCTTCGGTTCAAATTCTCAACTTCGCGCCCTTGCTGAGGTGTACGCGAGCAGTGACGCGCAGCAAACTTTCGTAAAGGACTTCGTGAATGCGTGGACCAAGGTGATGAACCTGGATCGCTTCGACCTGAAAAGGGAAGCAGGGGGAGCCAAAAGCTTTGCCGTGGAGTACCATGCCATCGCCGAACCCGTAGCTGGCGACTAGAGCATTTTCGGAATTCACGTGGACTTTGAAATCATCGAAAGGTGGCTTTTTCTTGAGGAAAAAGCCACTTGATTGCGTGGTTTCGGTCTACAGTAATTCCGAAAATGCTATAACAGTCCGCATTAACCACAACCTCCGGTGCCCCAGATCACGATTCTGAGACCTGGGGCACCTTCAACCAGGCATGACCCCAGGGTGCCCCTCGATAAGGAGGAAAAGCTAACCTAGGCGGTGCTTGAACACCGCTGAGTCTGCCAGAGGGGTTGAGGACCTGAGCTCTGGTAGTTGCACGCTGCATCACCACGCGGCGGGAGTTCTAGGCGCCCCACCAGTCATCGATGCGGCCGAGACCAACAGGCCATGATGCCACTGTGCCTAACCCATTCAGGCAGAGTAATTTGCAGCCAGATTCGGGGGGGGGTAGGGGGTAGTTCAAACTGCCACACTGTTCACTGCCTTAAACTCCAGCGTCGCGTAGTTCATCTGTCCTAGCGTGACTGTGTGGACCGTCAGCACGTTCTGGCCCTTGTCCAGGTGAATGCGCGCGATGTCCTTCGCAATACTCCAGTGGTGCCACTGCCGCCAGGCCACCGGATCGGCAGCATCGTAGGTTGACGCAATCGTCAGCGGTCCCGTTGCAGGCTCGCCGTTTACATCCAGCGAAATTGTTCCGCCGCGATTCGACGTGTAGAGCAGATCAGCCGAGTACTCACCCGTCTCCGCTACATCCACTGTGATATTGAACCATTCACCCGGCTCGGTCCAGCCGACGTAGAGGAGCCCGGCCGGAGGCGTGACCTTGTTGTAAGGATTGTCATCAATCTTCGGATCAAGCCCGAACTTGGTGTACGAAGTATCCACACCCTCATTCATCCGGAACTCGTTCAGATACGTTCCGTTCGCCGGATTCAGCGTGCCGCTTCCATTGTTCTTCGCGTCCGCATCGTGGTACGCCACGCCCTCGCCGCCCAAGTCGTAGTACGCGCACATCACCGTCCCCGGAATCTTCTGCGCCCCGCCGTTGTACCTGCCGTCATGGAAAGGAACGCCCTTGTATCTTGAAAGAAAATCCGTTTTTGCCCCGCCTGCAAAGCCTGCGGCAGAGAACACAACCACAACTGCAACTGCGAACAAGAATGACCGACGAACAAAGAAGTGCGTCACAGAATTCACCACTCTTTCACGGGATTTGACGAAACACAGGAATACTAATCGCAACGGCCTTCCGATGGAACCGTCGTACCAGAGTTGTCACTTCGCGGCGCCCTGTCCTGAGGTGCAATGCTTCGCAGTTCTGTAAAGTTGAAGAAGCATAGTTCCATTCGCTCAGGTCCGCTGCTCTTGACCCCTCCCTCCAATCCGGCAAGTCTCGTCCAGCTCCTGCAGTCGGCGTTCGGCTTCGCAAACTTCCGCGCAAACCAGGAAGCCGTTTGTCGGGCCGCAATTGACGGACGTGACCTTCTTCTCGTCATGCCCACCGGGGCAGGGAAGTCGCTCTGCTATCAACTCCCAGCCATCGCGATTGGCGGCACGGCGCTCGTCATCTCGCCACTCATCGCGCTGATGGAAGACCAGTTCGCCAAGCTCGCCGCGCTTGGCCTCCGTGTCGCGCGCATCCACTCCGGACTCGACCGCTCAGTCTCGCGTCAGGCCTGTGTCGACTACCTTCAAGGGGCGCTCGATTTCCTCTTCATCGCCCCCGAGCGCCTGCGCGTCCCCGGCTTTCCCGAGATGCTCGCCAAGCGGGCGCCCGCACTCATCGCCATCGACGAAGCCCACTGCATCTCCCAATGGGGCCACGACTTCCGCCCCGACTATCGCATGATCGGCCAGCACCTGCCCGCATTGCGCGACGGATCGGCCACTGTTCCCGTGCTTGCACTCACCGCCACCGCAACTCCAACCGTCCAGGCCGACATCATCGCGCAACTCGGCATGGTCAACCCCGCCCGCTTCATTCATGGATTCCGCCGCGACAACCTCGCCATCGAAGTCGTCGAGTTATCCGTGCATGAGCGCCCACGCGCCATCTGCGGACTCCTCGCCAGGCGTGCTCACCGCCCCGCCATCGTCTACGCCACCTCGCGCAAGCAGTCCGAGAGCCTGGCCGAAGAGCTTTCGCAGCTCATGCCAGCCGCCGCCTATCATGCCGGTCTCGATGCCGAAACCCGCGAGCGCGTGCAGCATGCCTTTCAATCGGGCCAACTCGAGGTCGTCGTCGCCACCATCGCATTCGGCATGGGCATCGACAAGCCCGATATCCGCACTATTATTCATGCCGGGCTGCCTGGCACGATCGAAGGCTACTACCAGGAGATCGGCCGCGCCGGCCGTGATGGCGCACCCAGCCGCACGTTTCTCATGCACTCCTACGCCGACCAGCGTACGCACAGCTTCTTTCTCAATCGCGACTATCCGCCCACCGACCATCTCCACCAGGTCTTCCGCATGCTCAGCGAAGAACCGCGCTCGATCGATGAACTCCGCGCCGCTTCAAAACTCACCGACGAAGAGTTCTTGAAGGCGCTTGAGAAGCTCGAGATTCACGGCGGCGCGCGCGTCGACTTCGCGGGTAACGTCACAATCAGCGCCCCGGGCTGGAAGAAGACCTACTCCGTCCAGGCGCAGCATCGCGCCGAACAATTTGAAAAAGTGCTGCGCTTCACTGAATCCAGCGAGTGCCGTATGTCCGCCCTTGTTCGTCACTTCGGCGATGAAGAAGATGCGGAGCAGGCGTGCGGCAAGTGCGACATCTGCGATCCCGCCGGCGCTGTGCTCCGATTGTTCCGCCGCGCCACGCACTCCGAGCGCTCATTGGCCCAGGCCATCATCGAGGAACTGCGCCCCACAGACTACAAAGCCACGGGGAGTCTGCAAAGAACGCTCGATCCCTCCGGCAAAATCACGCGCGATGGATTTGATTCGATTCTGGATTCGATGTCCCGCGCCCGCCTCATCGCCATTGAAGATGCCGAGTACGAGAAAGACGGCGAGGTCCGCCGCTACCGCAAGGTCCGCCTCACAAAGGATGGGCTCGCCACCCGCTCCGGCTCCAGGGTTGAACTTCTGATAAGCGACGGCATCGCCGAAGAATTCGCAGGTGCCGCAAATCCAAAGCGGTCGCGCAAAACATCAAAACCCGCGGCAACTCTCGAAGGACCATTCGCAAATGCGAACGGCCGATTGCAAGCCGCATCGAATTCGAAAGATCGGCAAGCCTTTCCTCATGATCTCGTCGCAGAAGACGAAGCCCTCGCAGCGCGGCTCAAAGAGTGGCGCACCGGCGAAGCGAAACGCCTCCGCGTCCCTTCCTATTGCATCCTTCACGACCGCACGCTAAGGGCTGTCGCAATGGCTCGTCCCACCAACCCGCGTCAGCTTCTCGAAATCGACGGCATCGGCCCCACCAAGGTAGAGAAATTCGGCGCCGCCATCCTCGAACTCTGCGCAACGAACCACTGACCACTGAAAGTTCTTCACAAGCAAAAGGCCCTCAGCCGGAGCCGAGAGCCTTCGCCAGATCACTGCGGCCGTTTAGGCCACGCGCTCAATCGTCACCGACTCCAGCACCACGGGCTTGTTCGGCTTGTCCTGTGCGCCGCGCGATACCTTCGAAATCTTGTCGGCCACGTCCTGGCCCTCGATCACTTCGCCGAAGATCGTATGATTTCCGGTGAGCCACGGCGTCGGCGCAACGGTGATGAAAAACTGGCAGCCATTTGTGTTCGGACCCGAGTTGGCCATCGCCAGCTTTCCCTTCTTGTCGAAGCGATGCGGCGAGCCCTTCGTCTCATCCTCGAAGCGATATCCGGGGCCGCCCATGCCGGTGCCCGTTGGATCGCCGCCCTGGATCATGAAGTCGGGAATCACGCGATGAAAGATCGTTCCATCAAAGAGTCTGTTCGTCGACTTCTGCCGCGTGCCGGGATGAACCCATTCCTTTTTGCCCTCGGCGAGTTCAATAAAATTCTTCACCGTGATCGGCGCTTCTGACTCGAAGAGTCGCGTAACAATCTTGCCTTCGCTCGTATTGAAGGTCGCGTAGGTTCCAGGTGCGAGTGCCATAGAAACTCCTGTCTGTTTTGTTGGGGAACTCAAAAAGTATCGAGCCTCGAACGCATCAGCCTTTTCGAGGCTCCCTGATGATCACTGTTGTTACCTTGTGCCCGTGGGCTGCGTAGCCGCGGCTGGCGCAGGCGGTACCGGCTGCCCTTCCGGAATGATCGTGACTTTCTCCAGCACCACGGGAGTCACCGGCTTGTCGTTTGCATCGCGCTCCACGCGGGCAATCGTCTTCACCACGTTGATGCTCGCCTCATCACACTGCCCGAAGATAGTGTGATGCTGGTTCAGGTATTCTGTCGGAACCTCGGTGATAAAGAACTGGCTTTCATTCGTGTTCGGTCCGGAGTTCGCCATCGCCAGCCGTCCCGGCACGTCGAAGCCCAGGTTCGGATCGAACTCGTCCTCAAACGTGAACCCCGGGTCGCCCGAGCCCGTACCCGTCGGATCGCCGCCCTGGATCATGAACTCCGGAATCACCCGATGGAAGATTGTCCCGTCGTACAGCGGCTTGTTGTGCATCTTCTTCTGTGTCTGCGGATCGATCCAGTCCTTCGTCCCCTCGGCAAGCCCGATGAAATTCGCAACTGTCTGCGGCGCCTGCTTCTGGAAGAATTGGCAGGTGATGCGCCCCATCGACGTATCCATCACCACCGTGGGCCCGTTCGGATGAATCGTTGCCGCAGCAGTAGCCTGCGGCGCATCCGGGAGTGGTTCCGCGGGTTTTGAAGCCTCCTGCGCGAGTGCAGCCGCTGCAAACGCTGCACCCAGAACGTAAGTAGAAAGCAAAAATCGGAATCTCATGCCGAATTCGAGGGTAAATCATGCTGCGTGCCGGTCGCCAGCGCCCGCGATTGAGACGAAGGGATCAGGGACGTAAGGGACTGGAAACAGTCCATCCACAGCGCTTTAAAGAGTTGACCCCGGCGCTCATACCTTGACTATCTACCCATAGATGTACTATATATAGGCGCATGAAGAAACCGGACCTTCTCCCCGGCACGCTCGACATGCTCATCCTCAAGACGCTCACCCGTGCCCCTCTGCATGGCTACGGCATCGCGCAATCCATCAAGCGGCTTTCCGACGACGTGCTGACCGTCGAAGAGGGCTCGCTCTATCCAGCGCTGCAGCGTCTGTTGCTCCAGGGCTGGTTGAAGGCCGAGTGGAAGATGACCGAGACCAATCGCCGCGCGCGCTTCTACACGCTTACCGCAGCCGGCCGCAAACAGTTGGGCCTCGAGGTCTCCGAGTTCGAGCAGATTATTACCGCAATTAGTCGCGTGCTGCGCGAGGCGTAGACGCCAAAATCACCGCTCGCCCCGGGCTTACGGAGGTCAAAATGAATCCGTTCACATTCTTCTCAAGGAAACTCGCTCTCCTCTTCCGCCGCAACCGCTTCCGCAGCGAGCTGGAGGAAGAGATGGCCTACCATCGGGAGCGGGCAGAGAACGAGTTTCTCGCGTCTGGGATGTCCGCAGAAGCGGCCCACAGAGCGGCCGCGCGCCGATTCGGCAACGCAACGCTCCGTCGCGAAGAGAGCCATGGCATCATCGCCTTCCGCTGGGAAACCGTCGCCCAGGACCTCCGCTTCGCCCTGCGCCAGTTGCGAAAGAATCCCGGCTTCGGTCTTCTCGCCATCCTTATTCTCGCCCTCGGAATGGGCGTCACCACGGCCATCTTCGCCTTCGTCGATGCCGTGCTGATCCAGCCTTTGCCCTTCGCGCAACCCAACCGCCTCATCCGCGTCACCGAGAGCGCCCCCGGATTTCCCAAAGGCGCCAATCTCTCTCGCCTCGATTACAACGACTGGAAGCGCATGAACACGACGCTGAGCTCGCTCGACGTATACGGCGGCACCGGCTTTCTCCTGCGCATGGGCTCCATCTCGGAGCCGGTTCCCGCTGCTCGCGTGAGCGACGGCTTCTTCCGTACCCTCGGCGTCAAAATGCTCCTTGGCCGCGATTTCCTTCCCGGCGAAGACCAGCGCGGCCGGCCCAATATCGTCATCCTGCCCTGGAGCACGTGGCAGAAGCGATTCGGCGGCCGCCGCGATGTGATTGGCCAGTCCGTAAGCCTCGATGGAAACTCCTACACCATCGTGGGCGTCCTTCCGCGCGAGTTCGCGTTTGTACCGCGCGCCAACGCGTCATTCTGGGTCCCGCTCCTCAATGGGAACGCGGGCTGCGAGACGCGGCGCAGCTGCCACGACCTGGATGGCGTGGGCCGTCTCCGCGACGGTGTCACCCAGCAAGAAGCCTTCGCCGATCTGAAGAGCGTTGCGGCGCAACTCGAGCGCCAATATCCCGACAGCAACCGCAACCAGAGCGCCTTCGTCGCTCCGCTCAAAGACATCATCGTCGGCGACGTACGCCCCATCCTCTACACGCTTCTCGCCGGTTCGGGCCTCCTGCTCCTTATCGCCTGCGTCAACGTCGCCAGCCTGCTGCTCGTCCGTTCTGAGGGCCGCCGTCGCGAAATCGCCGTCCGCGGCGCGCTGGGCGCCACGCGGGTACGCGTTCTGCGCCAGTTGGTCACCGAAGCCCTGTTGCTCGCCGCCGCCGGATCCGCCGCGGGCTTGCTGCTCGCCGGCTGGCTTATCGCGCTCATCATAAGGCTCATTCCCAGGCCGATGGTCGACAACCTTCCGTTCCTCTCCGGCCTTGGCCTCAACTCGCACACCGCCGCTCTTGCCGGTGCCGTGGCGCTGCTCGCGGCTTTCCTGCTCGCCGCCACTCCAGCGCTGCGCCTGTCCGGCATGAACGTCCACGATGCTCTGGCCGAAGGTGGACGCAGTGCTGCCGGCCGCTTCTGGCGCAGCCTCGGAGCCAACCTCGTAGTCGTGGAGCTCACCATCGCCGTTGTCCTTCTCGCCGGTGCGGGACTTCTGGGCAGGAGCTTCTACCAGTTGCTCCACGTCCCCATGGGATTCGACTCCTCCAATCTCGCCACCGCGTTCGTCATGGTGCCGGACGGCACCTATCCGAAGAACGAGCAGGCTGTCGCTCTTTATCGCGAGATCAACCGCCGCGTCTCCGCCCTGCCCGGCGTCCAGTCGGCGGGCCTCACCAGCGATCTTCCCGTCCAGTGCAACTGCGACACCGACTGGATCCGCATCGTAGGCAAGCCATACCACGGCGAGCACAACGAGGTGAACCAGCGCGACGTGAGCCCCGCCTATCTGCCTACGCTCAAGGCTCGCCTGCTGCGCGGCCGCCTGATGGACGATGATGAACTTGCATCCAAGCCCAACGTCGTTGTCATCAACCAGGCATTCGCGAGCAGATACTTTCCCGGAGAAGACCCCATCGGCAAAAAGATCGGCGATACGAAGCTCGCGCCGAGTTCCCTCCGCGAGATCATCGGCATCGTTGCTGATATTCGCGAAGGCGGCCTCGATCAGGACATCTGGCCTGCGGAGTATGAGGCCATCTACCAGACCACCGACAATTACCTGGCAGTCGCCGTTCGCACCTCGCAGGATGCAAAAGCAGTCTTGCCATCGCTCGTAAGTACGATCCGTTCCATCAGTCCCAATATAGGCGTGTACGGCGAGATCACGATGGACGATCAGATCAACTCCAGCCCGGCAGCGTTCCTGCACCGCTTCTCCACGTGGATCGTCGGCGGCTTCGCCGCCATCGCTCTGGTTCTCAGTGTCGTGGGGCTCTACGGAGTCATCGCCTACTCCGTAAGCCAGCGAACACGCGAGATTGGCGTGCGCATGGCGCTCGGCGCGCAACGCAGCAATGTCTACAGGATGGTGATGTGCCAGGCCGGTTGGCTCACTTTTGCCGGAGTCAGCATCGGCCTCTTGTGCTCCGTGGGAGCATCGATGATGATGGACAAGCTGCTCTTCGGCGTCGCGGCATGGGACGCGCCGACGCTGGCTTCGGTTGCTGTGGTGCTCGGCGCGGCGTCGCTGGCCGCCAGCTTCCTGCCCGCCCATCGCGCAGCGTCCGTCAATCCAACGGATGCACTACGTGCCGAGTGAAAGCAATAGCTGGAAACTCGGCACGGCTTCAGCGGTGCCGTAGCCGCCCCAAAACAAGACGGGGCTTCAGCCCCTGAGGGACCTTCTACACCAATTTCAAAAACTCGTTCTGCGCCAGCCGCGCGCCCGGAAACACCAGATCAAGATTGCTCGCGGACATCGTCTTGTTCACAAGCTCACCCAGCACCTGCCGGTAATCGGTGGTGAGGGCCAGGTCACGGCCCTCGTTCAACTGATCGTTATTGAGACCCGGCCAGCGCCCGTACACCTTGCCGCCTCTTACGTTCCCGCCCAGCACAAACATCACATTCGCGTGGCCGTGGTCGGTGCCGCCCGTGCCGTTCTCACGCGCCGTGCGGCCAAACTCCGACATCGTCACGAGCGTCACGTTCTCAGCATCGTCGCCCATGTCGCGCCAGAATGCCGCAATGCTCTCTGAGAAATCGCGCAGCCGTCCTGCGAGCTGTCCCTCCACGCTGCCCTGGTTCTGATGCGTGTCCCAGCCACCGACATCGGTGAATGCCGCCTCTACGCCGAGGTTCGACTTCAGAAGCTGTGCAACCTGCTTCAAGCGATTGCCGAATTCTGAATTCGGATAATCCGCTCCTGCTGCCGGCTGATACTGCGCAGGATTTGCAGCGCGCAGCATCTTCACCGCTTCAAACGTCTCTTCGCCCGCCGCGTGGAAGATCTGATCGCCGCTCTCGCCGTACATCGCCTCGAACGCGCTCGCCGCCGGTGAAGGTGCCGGCCCGCGTCCTGCCACCGCGAAGTTGTTCACATTGCTCAACGCAATCGCCGGGACCTTGCCCGCAAGGGTGCGCGGCACCTCCGGTCCCAGAGCCAGCGCGCGAAATGCAGTCTGCTGGCGCCTGCGCACCATATCTTCAGCCTGCAGCGCACGATTCAGCCAGCCATCCTCGGTGCTCTTGATGCCCGGCGTTCCCGACTCCATGAAATCCTGCGCATCAAAGTGTGAGCGCGACATATCCGGAGATCCCGTCGCATGTACGATCCCCAGGTGCCCGGCATCGTAAAGAGGCTTGAACGAAGCCAGAGCGGGATGCAGCCCGAAGAATCCGTCGAGGTCGATCACCTCGTTCTGCGGAATCCCAATGCTCGGCCGCATGGCGTAGTAATTTTTCTCACGATAGGGCACCACCACGTTCAGTCCGTCGGCAGCGCCGCGCTGAAAGATCACGACAAGCCGCCGATTCGGCGCGGACGCAGTCTCTGCCAGCACAGAGCGCAGCAGAAACCCGGGCAGCACAGTCGTCCCGGCAACAGCCAGAGCGCCCTTATGAAGAAAGAATCGACGGTTGATCTGCATCATGGCCTCCTTCAACGTCTTTGGAATTCCGGTGAACCGATCAACAGCCCCGCCAGCAACTGGTCCGTCCTCTCGCTTTCAGAAACCGCCCGCGCGCGATACTTCTGCCGTTCGGCCGCCGCAACCGGCAGGGAAGCCGCAGCGTTCTGATTCTGCATTCTCTGCTGCTCAAACTGCTGCAATACCGCCGCCCGGGTCGAATCGCTCACCCCTCCGGCAATCAGCACCGACTCGAGCCGGGTCTCCTCGGTTTGCGGATCGGGCGATGCGGGGCTCGCTTCCAACGTCGTCGTGTCGTTATTCACCGTAGCTGTCGGATCCCATGCAATCGAGATTCCCGGCAGTCGATTGGCCGCGAGCGACAGGGCGAAGTTCATCCGGTTCACCAGCGCATTGGTGCTTACCCATGTCTCAGCCTTCCAGCTATAGCCGTTTGGCGTAACGCAACCATAGAGCGGCATTCCCATTTCGCGCACCGCGTTGGCGAGCGGCTGCATGTTCTCGATATCGGCGCCGCTCGCCCGCGCAGCCGAAACCACAAATTCGATCGGCGTCTTCACCTTGGCCCGGTAAACGTCGGAGCTCCAGAATTCCGTGGAGTGGAACAGCGTGCTCAGAACCGCCGAAATATCTCCATCAGTAGAGAGGAACGTCTTCGCCATGCGGTCCACCAGTGCCTGCGGCGGATCGTCACTCACGAAGCGGACCGCCAGCTTCCGCGAGATGAACTGCGCCGTTGCCGGCCGCGTCGCGAGCATGTGCAGCAGTTCGCGCCCCTCCTGCTCACCGTGCTCCTTGAATTTCTTGCCCATCACAACTTTCGTGCCGGGCTCATGCCGGTTTTGCTCGAACTGGAAACCGCCGCCGCGCTGTGGCCGCTCGACGGACCACCCGGTCAGGATGCGCGCCACTTGCGTCACATCGGCCTGCGTGTAGCCGCCGTTCACGCCCAGCGTGTGCAACTCCATCAGCTCGCGCGCGTAGTTCTCGTTCAGGCCTTCGCGTTTTTTCCTGTTGTTGGGCCGACGGTCTGCCCGTTCCGCTGCGACGGAATTCGGCCCGATGCTGCTCGCATTGTCCAAATACAGCATCATCGCCGGGCTGTGCGCCGTGGCCTCCAGCAGGTCTTCAAACTTGCCCAGTGCCCGCGGGCGGATTACGTCGCGCTCATAGCTGACCATGTAGTACGGCGTCTCGTCGTTCTTGTGCAGGAAGACATTGAAGTGATTGAGCCAGAAGTCGGTCATCACCTCCTGCAACTGCGCGCTCGAGTAGACATCACGCGTCAGCCGCTGCACAATGATCTCCTCGTTCACCAGCCGCTGCGGGTTCTCGAGGTCCAGCACGACCTCCTTAAGATCTGGCGTCAGATCCTGCAAAAGCGAGGCCCTCTGCTGCGGCTTCAGCGACTTGAAGAACGCATCGAATGCCTCGGGCTGCATCGCCGTCAGCCGCAGGACGCGCTGCTGCGGCGCCAGTTCAAGCATCCGGCGGAACTGCCCGTCGTCAACCGGCGGTGAGGCGCTGGCGGAAACTGAAGCCGGAGTCATCGCGGTCACAGTGGCCATGGATGGCTGTTGCTGATTCCCAGGCTGCATCGCGTTTGCTTCGCGGCCATTCATTGTGCCGTTGTCTTCGGCCTGGGTCATCTCCGCCGGCTTCGCAGCGGCAAGCTGCTTCTGCTGTTCCGCAGCCTTCTTCTGTTCCTGTTCCTGCCTCTTGATGCCGGTGCGGTACATCTGGTTCTCATACACAGCGTGCAGGGCTCCGTGCTCGGGAACCGGCAGTTTGCCATCCATCGCCTGGCGGATGATCGCATTGCTGGGCATGCGGTAGAGCAGTTCTTCAGGACTCCACTGCATCGCTGGGAACTTGGCCAGGCGCGCGTTCAGGTCCGCCTCGTCAATCGAGGCCGGATGCAATTGCAGATCGAGCCATTTCTCTAAGCCCATCTTGCGCACCGCGTCCAAATCGCCCGGTTTGGGCCCAAATGTAAAACGGTTAAGTGCATGAAGAATCCGGGCATCGCCCTGCAATTCCGAGGAACGGCTGGAGGAGTGCTTGGCCTGTGAGTCGGCAGCAGGTGATTCCGCTGGTAAAGGCGGAACAACGAGACTGAGGCACAGAATCGCGGTCAGCGGTCCATGAATGAGCTGCATGTACGGTTCCTCACCTCAAGTAGCGACCTCCGTCGCGGCTGGGCTACTGACTAGAATGACTCCATTTTCGCCGAGAAGTTGTGGCGATTGGCCGCGAAATGCCCATCGGTAATCAGAACAATTGCCAAGTGGACAGGTCTGAAGACATCCCCCAAACCCTGAACCAGAAAGCGCTGTTTGCGGTCGGGATTTTCGGCAGGAGAAATGGGACTGTCAATGCATTTACCTGATTTCAAAGAGGGTTTTGTATCAGGGCATGACTTCAGATATGCCGAAGAAGGCGTCCGCAGTTGTCAGGAAGGCGAGGGAAGGAGAAATTCAGGCAATCAAAGCCTAGCAGCCCTTCTTGCACCGCTCCATTATGGCCTTGTGCAGCCGCTCCCGCAGGCCGGCGGGCATCTCGTAGAGTTCGTGCGAACGATAAATCTGGATCGTCTTCCGGGTGGTGTTTAACGTGACTTCGCAGTGCTCGCAGCCGCGCAGATGTTCCTGCAGATCGGCGCGCATCTCCCTCGATACGGTATCGTCGATCAGGTCGTCGAGCATTGCCAGAAACTCAGTGCACGTCACTTTTCAACTCCCTTTCCTTTGGGAACCTTTTTCCGCTTGAAGTAACGGCTGAGGCGTTCGCGCAACTGGAGACGGGCGCGCAGGAGTCGCGATTTGACGGCAGGCACGCTTAGGCCCAGCGTCTCCGCCGTTTCTTCCGTGGAGAGACCCTCCACGTCGCGCAGAACAAAGACGATCCGGAATCCCGGAGGAAGCCCCTGGATGGTTTTGCGAAGGATTTCGGCCAGTTCGGTCTGGGTATAGTTCTGCTCCGGATCGGGAGCCCAGTCGGCCAGGTCGCGGGGAACGCTCCCCTCGTCCGTGTCGATATCCTCGTCGATCGAGACCATCTTGCCTGTACGGCGCTTGCGCAGCCGCATCAGACTCTCGTTTACCGCGATCCGGACCAACCATGTGTAGAACTTCGAATTCCCTTGAAATTGATCGAGCTTTTCGTACGCCTTCAGGAACGCGTCCTGCATAACGTCTTCAGCATCTTCGCGATTCTGCGTAATGTGCTGCGCAATCCTGAAGATCTGGCGATCGTATTTGCGAACGAGCTCGTCGTACGCCGAGATATCGCCGTTGCGGACCCTTTCAACCAGGGCCACATCGGGATGTTGCTCGTTTTCGCCTGCAATCGATTGGATGGTCGCCATGAGGGTTGGTTGCGGGAAATTCTGCGCCGAGCGGGACAACAAGCCCACCCCGCACGTCTTAAGTGTAATGGAGAGGCCTCGCCTGTCCAATGAGGATTTCCGCAAGGCGGGACAGAGAATTGCTGGAAATCACTCGACACGTTACGCTAGTGGTTCGTCGCTGTTCGCCACAGCTAAATTCGGCTTACATTGAAACTATGAACCCAGTTCTTTCTCCTCTTCCAAGGCACGGATCGGCCCGGGTGTTGGCAACGGTGCTTTGCGCTTTGTTGGCGGTCTCTCCGCTGGAGGGGAAACGGTGCGACGAACCCGGCGCGAAATCCTCTGATACGACAACCTCCACAAAGCACAAAACGAAGAAGAGCGGAGAGTCCACGGCCGGAAAAACCTCCAGCGCCTCCGCTGGGAAACACACGACCACTTCCACAAAACGAACGACCTCCACTGCGCATAAGTCCAAGGCATCGTCGCATAGCCCCGCTACCCGGGCCAGGGGCAGGAAGAAATACGTAAGCCCGACCGAGCGCCGCCGCCGCGCTGCCCGTGCCCACAAGATCAAGCTGGCTTTTGTAGCTTCCGCCGAACTGCGACCCATGGCACAGCAGCTCGCCACCATGCGCACTCCGGCGGCCTACTCGGGCGTAACGGCCTACGCTCGCTCGCATACCGGCGAAGCTGCCGCTGCGGCCTACCTCGCGCTCGGCCATGCCTACCTGCTCGATAAGCGTTATGCCGACGCCGTCGCCAGCCTTCACCAGGCGAGAACAGCGGGTGAGGCCCTTGCCGACTATGCCGATTTCCTTGCCGCCAAGGCCTACCACGACTCTGACCAGGAAGCCCCGGCCGAAGTCCTGCTGAAAGGCTTCAAAGACAAGTATCCCGACAGCATCTTCGTCGATGAAGTTCCCGAGCTCGAGGCCAATGTCCTTCTCAACCTGCACGATCCCGCGGGAGCAAAACGCGTGCTGGATGTGGCGGCAACCGATCCCGCCGCCGGGCGCGCTGGTTACCAGCTTGCCTCCGGACTCGTGGCGCAGGCCCAGAACCGGAATGACGACGCGATTCACATTTTCAAGTCGCTCCTTCTCGCCTATCCGCTCACCACTGAAGCAGGCATAGCCCGAGCGAGGCTGACCTCGCTTGGTGCGGAAGACACCCTCACCATCGGCGAGTTGCGCAGCCTCGGCGACGCCTACTACAAAGCAGGGCACTACGAGGAGGCCGCCGAGCAGTACCGCGCGCTGACGCAGAAGTTCAGCCTCGATACCCAAAGCCGCAACACCTTCGCGGTTGCCGCAGCCGCCTGTGATTTGAAGCTGAAGCGTCTTTCTGAAAGCGAGGCCGCGGCGCTTGCTGACACACCCGATGAAAACGGCGCGCGTCGGCTCTACCTGCTGATGGAACTCGCGCGGAACCGCAACGATCTCGACGAGCAAACGCGCATCGTCGCGCGAATGCAGACGGACTTCCCACAAAGCCAGTGGCTCGCCGAGGCGCTTTTCTCCAGCGGAAACATGTACCTTCTGCGCAAGGACTACGCGCGTGCGGCCGATTATTACAGCTACCTGGCCGAGCACTTTCCGTCGAACAAAAATGCGTCAGCCACACACTGGCGCGCTGGCTGGTTGAATTACCGGTTGGGCAACTACCAGCAGGCCGAGCGCATGTTCGACGAGCAGATTCACAACTTTGCAGAGACACCGGAAACCGCGTCGGCACTCTACTGGCGCGGGCGTCTATATGAAGCGCAGGACCACAACCCGGCACAGGCCGCTGCGAATTACCGCACCATCGTGCGGGTTTATCCGCATTTCTTTTATGCGCAGATGGCGCGGCAGCGCCTGACCGCTCTCGGCAGCACTGAGGCCGCATCAGTTCCCGAACTCGACCAGATCAAGGCTCCTGAACCGCCCACGCTCGCCGACAGCTTTCCTGAGGACAGCCCGCATCTTGCCAAGGCCAAGCTGCTCGCCAACGCGGGCCTGAACGACTACATCCCCCGCGAGATCGCTGCGGATCCGGACTCCGGCTCTTGGAGCGCACTGGCTGAAGCGCAGATATACGCTTCCTACGGCGAGGCCTACCGCGCCATGCGTGCCCTCAAGCGTGCATTACCCGGCGCGGCCAGCGCGTCGATCCAGTCGATCCCGCTCCCCTATTGGCACATCCTGTTTCCCGAGCCCTACTGGTCGATCATCAAGACTGAATCAGCAAAGAACGGTCTCGACCCTTATCTCGTCGCATCGCTCATTCGCCAGGAGTCGGAGTTCAATCCCTCGGCCATCTCCTATGCGAACGCCTGGGGGCTGATGCAACTTCTGCCTTCGGTGGGGAGGAGCCTGGCGCGCGAGGAAGGGATGACGCACTTCCAGACCTTCCAACTGCTCGATCCCGAAACCAACATCCGCCTGGGCACGCACTACCTCAAGCAGATGTTCGATCACTTCGGTGGCGTGCCCGAGTACGCCTTGGCTGCCTACAACGCCGGCGACAGTCGTGTGGAAGACTGGCAGGCTGCCGGCCCCTACAGCGGCATCGATGAATTTGTCGAGTCCATTCCCTTCACGCAAACGCGCGAATATGTGCAGGGCATTCTTCGCAACATCGAAATCTATCGTGAGATCGACGCCAATACCAGTACGACCACCGTGGCGGCTGCAAAGGCTTCGAGCGGTCGCTAGAAAGCTTTCGGGGTCTGAGGAACCCGACTTGCAACTAACTCAAACCGATTCTCGTTGACGCGCCCCCGGTCGCGCATCAAAACTTTAGGTCAACCGGGGAGTACTCCATCTCCGGCGAGCCATTCGCAACCTGCTGCTGTGGTAGACCGGCACCATCGGAACTTGCTTTGTCACGTCAGACTTTCGGAGGGCAGGATGTCTAGCGACTTGCAATTCCTCGAAGAATGGATCCCCGACAAAATGGACCCCGGAACGGTTTTCCTGCTGGAGAACCAGGCCAAGCTCGGTCACGCGCAGAATCCTTACATAGCAGTCATGTCCTGCCCGCGTTGCGGGACCATGGGGCTCATTACGCGCCGGCAGCTATGCGAGAGAGAGACGATGATCTGCGGAGGCGATTGCTGCTCGGCAGAGTATCGCCTCGAAGGCGAGAATATCTGCTTCCGGCGTCCGCAATAAGGCGTGGAGAGCAACAGGGACGAGCACTCGAACCGGTTCATCAACCGGGTATCTGCCTAATTGTGGGTCCGGCGCTTGCCACACATGGCGCGAGGGCATTGGCGAGCGGTCGTTGTGTCGGCTCGCGTTCGCTGTGCCCGGGGTTGTCATCGTCAGCCGCATTGCCGGCCTTTTCGATTTACCATTGAGTTGACATCCCATCTTCAGCCCGGATGGCGAAATTGGCAGACGCAGCGGACTTAAAATCCGCAGACCTTTACCGGTCGTGGGGGTTCAAGTCCCCCTCCGGGCACCAGACAGAATCCCACAAAATAAGCGGCTCACTGGCCCGGAGTCCCGAACGAAAAACGCTCCGCGACATACACGGCGGACTTTGAGTCCGTCTAAACACAAGCTTAAGAGCTATTCCACTGAGACTGTTTAGCTTATTAAAGCTACGAGAGAGTGAGCAAGGCTCGCACAACTGTTACACATTTTCAGGTCTATTGAAGCTGGTCTGCGCGAAGCGTAGCAACACGTGACGTAGACCATGATCGGTCTCCGCGCGTATCGAGCCTACTTCGAGAAGCGCATGGGGAGCTAAACCGCCGCTGCTAATTTTCGCGCTGGGCGTTGCGCTATTTGCTTTTGTCGGCTCGTTGTGTGGCGACTTCGGCCTTCGATGGGACGGACGGCAATGCTTGTCTGGAGGTGGAGCCTGTCTGCATACCGCAACAGCTTTTCAATGCTCACTTGCGAGATCCTGCCTCTGAGCAGGTTGCTCACCGACGGCTGGTATTCATCCAAAACGTCCGCGAGTTGCGCCTGTGTGTAGCCCTTCACTTTCACATGTTCCAAGATGGCGGATAGGAGTTCAGCCTTGATCTTAAGCGCGCTCGCTTCCGACGCAGAGAACCCCAGCGCATCGAAAACATTGCCTTTCACAATATGTGTTGGCCTATTTTCCGCTGCGTTTTTCATGACTCTTCTGCTCCTTTAATCGCTTTCTGACGAGTTTGAGGCGCTGACTTGCAATTGCGATGTCTCGCCGGTCTGTCTTGCGACTTTCCTTCTCAAAACAGTGCAATACGTAGATTCTGTTTTCGATCTTCGAAAGGTAAATCACCCTGTACCATGCGCGCTCATCGGCTTCTTTCAATTCGTAGACGCCGGGTCCGATGGAACTCACATTCCGAGTCTGCGATGTCGCCTCTCTACCGATTTGCAGTTGCCGGAGCGAGAATCCAAGCGACCGTTTGATCTCATCGGGAAACCCGGACAACACCTCCAGCGAATCCCCCTCAAAATGGAGTTCGGCGGCAGGTGGGGAATCCACTTTGAGCACCATCGTCTTGATGGTAGCGCAATCAACGCCATTATACAAGATCTATTATAACCGTTTCGCCTGCGGCGGCGCATACGCAGGTTCTGTCAGGCAAAGGTGGCTTCCGGTGGGGTAAGTCCCCTCCGGGCACCAGCCGACCTTGCCAGGGCAGTGCGCATGCGTAAAGGATGCATCCTTTTCTAAAACGCGATAGCCTGTTCTCTGTGAGCGAAAGACTGCAGAAACCTATCTTCATCGGCACCTCCGGCTGGGCGTACCGGAGTTGGAAGCCCGGCTTTTACCCGCAGTCGCTTCCGCAAAAGAAGTTTCTCCACTACTACGCGACCCATCTCAGTTCGGTCGAAGTGAACTACACTTTTCGCCAGTTGCCGAGCGCGAGCACACTCGCGGGCTGGTTGGCCGCAAGCGGTGCGGGCTTCCGCTTCTCATTTAAGGCTCCGCAGCGGCTAACTCACATTTTGCGGCTCAGGAACTGTTCGGGAGGGGTTGGCGAACTCGACCGGGCGCTTTCTCCCGTGTCAGACGCGCAACGCATGGGCGTGGTGCTGTTTCAGCTTCCACCCAATTTCAGAATTGACGTGCCGTGCCTCGATTCCTTCCTTAGCGAGACCGGTAGCTGCAGCCTACGAATGGCCTTTGAATTCCGGCACGCTTCATGGTTTTGCGATGAAGTGTACGACGTGCTACGGAATCGCGGTGTTGCGCTGTGCGTTGCAGAAAGCGACGAACTGGAGACGCCGGATATTATGACCGCCCCGTTCGCTTGTTATCGGTTCCGCAGGAGCGTATACTCCGCAGCCCAACTTGATTCGATTGAGAATATTCTGCGGCGACGGTTTGCCGAGGGCGAGGTCTTCGCCTACTTCAAACATGAGGAGGAGCCGACGGGCCCGCTGTGCGCAGCCCAGATACTGCGAAGATTCCAGTGTTCTTAAATCGACAAGGCAATAGATTGAACGATTGCAGGCCGCTCGGATTCCCTCCGCCGAAGAAATGTGCCCTGGATCCCCAACCCCAAGAGCGAGAGTGTCAACCATGTCTCTAAACTTGACACGACAGGCCTGGGGCGCCCATTCGCAGAAGGACTCACTTCGCCGCCCGGGACCTGCGCCTCCCGGCCGCAGAGATTTCCTGGCGAAATCTGCTCAATGGGCATTCCTACCTTGCAGAGTTTTCCGGCGTGAATACGCGGAGTTTGCCAGTAACTCCAGATAACCGAGATTCGAGCGGGATTTAGGGGCGGAGACATCATAGGCCGATCGAATATGAAGTAATTCTGGTGTCTGCGGCGGCGAACAAGGCACTTTGAACGCCGCGAAATGCCGGCTTGTCGAAGCAATTCGGTTCGAGTTAGCTTTTTCTGCTTTACTAGTTTTGGCCTATCGCGCCGAGCGAAGATTCGCTTATTGTGCTCAGGATAGTGTCCTCTGGCCGCAAGGGAAAAGAAGCCGATATTCGCCCCAACGTCCAGAATCGTCCGCACCTCACGCAGTTTCCGGCCTAGGCCATAATCATTGTGAAGGAAGCAGGTAATGAAATCGGCATCGACGCCTTCCTCAGGGGTAAAGCGCAAATTAACGCAGCGTCTTCCCACATAGACATGTGTGGGCGTTCTGAACCAGCGGGGAAGGATGAAAAACACGCGGAATCGAATGCAGAGGGCGGATGTTTTCGGAAGCAGCAATGCCCGCCGAAACACTCGGCGCAAGAAAGATGGCACCTCCTTCATTCGTATCAGTCTCAATTCTGCCTGGAAATAGTCTCCAAGCGTCACTCATCGATTTTGGAAGCCCGGCAGGTCGGCAAATCCTGCTTTCGCAGCTAAAGAAGCATTAATGCATCATACCGACCACCACTCGCGACAGCCCACCGCTAAATCAATGCGCTTCGAAGGTTATCGCCGTACTGGCGTTCGCGGCGCTGTACCTTTTTCCGTTAGGAGACTTCGCGAGAGATCAATCAACTCGCTGAGACCATAAGCGGTTGAATTTGATCGGCTTCAAAATGTCTTACTGCAACACTTGCTGCACGAATTCAAGGAAGTGAATCTCCTGTCTTCCCCCGTTGACTACTCGACGTCTGATCTCGAAATATTGAGCCGCGCCATTCTCTTCAGCAGTGTGGTGCGTTTTAGGCCGAGGCGTTCTGCGGCGCCTCCGGCACCTGAGAGCCTGCCCTGTGATGCACGTAATGCTTCCAGGATCGCGTCGCGATCGGTAGGAGGCAGTTTCTCGGTGGCCGATGCTTTCACAGGGGATCCCCAACCCAATTCCGAAACCGGCGCGGTCAAGGTATCACCGCGGGTCAGAATCACAGAGCGCTCCACAAAATTCTGAAGTTCGCGAACATTGCCGGGCCACGACCAATTCATCATGGCTTGCATGACCTCACGTGGAATCACCCGGATGGTCTTTCTCATTTTTCGCGCGATTAGACCGGCAAAGTGGTGAACCAGAATTGGGATATCCTCTTTTCGCTCACGAAGCGGAGGAATGCTGATCGGAAATACATTGAGCCGGTAATAGAGATCTTCCCTGAATTCACTGTTCCTTACCATTTCCGGGAGATCGCGATTGGTCGCGGCGATCAGGCGTACATCCACCTTGGTTGTCCGATTGCTGCCGAGTCTCTCAAATTCGCGCTCCTGAAGAACGCGCAGCAGTTTTGGTTGGAGGCTCAGATCGATGTCCCCAATCTCATCCAGGAAGAGGCTACCCTCATGCGCGACTTCAAGGCGGCCGCGCTTCTGCATGAGAGCGCCGGTGAAAGCACCTTTCTCGTGACCAAATAGTTCGCTTTCCAATAACCCGTGAGGAATCGATGCGCAATTGAGTCTCACAAAGGTGTGATTTTGCCGTGCGCTCAGGTTGTGAATAGCACGAGCGAAGAGTTCTTTTCCGGTGCCTGTCTCTCCAACGAGCAAGACTGTTGAGTCTGTTGGGGCGACAATCGAAACTTGTTCAAATACCTTCCGTATCTCTGGACTTCTTCCGACAATGTCCTCGAAGTTGTACTCTGATTTGATTTCGGATTCCAGGTAGAGCTTTTCCTCTTCGAGCCGATGGTGCGAAAGATTCAAACGCCGGTAGGCCACTGCGTTCTCCAGTGCGAGCGAGATCTGGGTTCCGACCTGCATCAGCAGTGAGAGGTCGTCCGGACGGAAGTAGCTGGAGCGTCTGCTGCCGAGCATGATCACCCCCAGCGGACCATTGGAGGTGCCCAACGGAGCGATCACCACCGATTCGATACCGTCTTCATTCAGCCTTTCCAGCACAACGCCCGGCAACTTGTTAATCTCTTCCCGGGTCAGTATCCTCGGCTGCCGCGCGCGTAACTTTTCCAGGTCTTCCTGGATAAGTTCAGGACCAAGGTAATCTAGGAACAGTCCCTTGTGCTTTGGAAAGTCGAGTGCCGCGCATTCCAGGCTGTTGCGCTCCTTATCGATAAGCCAGATTCCGGTGAAATCGTTGTCGAAATACTCCCGGATGGATGCGCAGGCAGCTCGGAAAAGCTCGTTAATGTCGAGCCGCGAAACAACATGATTGTTGATTTCCAACAGCAGCTGCAGCCGATCCCGTTCTTGAACAAGTTGTCGCTGATACGACTCAGCGGATTCGAGAGCGAGGGCGCTCTCAACCGCGACAGATATATGGGCAGCGACCGAACTCATCAATTCGACGTCGGCTGCCGTGTATTGTTGACGCCCTTTCGAGCCGAAGCCCATGAAGCCAAGAGATCGCCTGGAGCTGGAGATGGGGAAAACATAGGCACACTCGATGTCAACCAGTCTAAGTCCCTCTGCCAGCCCGGAAGTCTTAAGCAGGTCACGGACATTCGGTACAAAGACCGGCTGCTGGGTTTTCAATGCTGACGCAAGCGCCGTGTTCCTGAATGACAGTTCCGTTCCAAGCGGGATTCCTGGATTGTCCGGTCCTGCGTCGAGCGCATAGAGATGGCCTGTTTGACTGGCAGGATCAAACAAGACCAAAGACATGGAGTCGAACGGGACGACCTTGGAAAGGAGCGAAGAAATGCTATGAAGAACAGCCTGGAGATCAGGCTGCGAGACAATGGCCGTGGAGACGCCAAGGAGTGCCCGATACCGATTCGTGTCTAGAGCGTCAGATCTTCCGCTGGATGACATAGCACACCTGAGGCACGCCTAGCTTACCAATTCAACCACAGGTTGACCAAAGGACGCCTCCCCCGACACCCGGCGAATTGCAATGCCTATGCTTGACAAGATAATAATGACATGTCATTCTTGTTGCCGTCAAGGGGGACTGGGACGCATGGTCTACCGCAAAACGAAGGCAACGGAGGAACGGAAGGAGGCACGACGGCGACTGCTCCTCGACGCCGCAACGAGGCTCTTCGGAAAGCACGGATATCACGCCACGACCGTACCTATGATCGTCGCGGAGGCGGAGAGCTCCACGGGCAGCTTCTATATGCACTTCCAGAACAAGGAAGATGTGTTTAATGCGGCGCTTGAAAACCTCTGGTCGAAAATCGAGGAGGTCATGAACAAGATCAAGACCTCTCACCCCGATCCGCTTAAAGGCCTGCCACGAGCCATCGAGGCTCTTTTTCTGTTTCTTGCTCAGAATCCACAAGAGGCCCGCATTCTCATCGTGGAATCGTCCGGTCTGAGCCCTCGCCTGGAGAAGACCCGAAGGGCCAACCTCACACGTCAGGAAGACGAGGTCCGGCAGATGCTCGAGTCCGCCCCTTCATTGTTTGCCGTGAAGAACGCGCGGATTGCAGCGCGGTGCATGGTCGGGGCAACATTCGAAGCACTCTACTGCTGGCTGGCAGAAGACCCGAAGACGAGAATGCCTGCAACTGAGGTTGCACAAGCGGTAGCCCAATTCGCTACCCGGGCGGTGAGAAAGGTGGCTGCAAAAGCCAAATAACGGGTTTGGGTGTATTGGAGTACGTAATGCTGGATATATCTTGTCCGTTCAGCATCTGCCAAGGTTGGAGAATGTCCAACGGAATTGCTGCCAATGTGCATATCCGCCTACCGAAGAGGCTGTCTGTTGGCTCTCCTCAATTCGCCTGTGCGCGAATGATAATAGCTCTTCGACCTGAGCATCGCTGATCCCTAGCAGCAAAGAGACATCCCGTGTTCGATACTCGAGAATCTCCCGCAGGAAATATACGAGACGCTCCTGAGGGGGCAGACTTTCAACAGCTTCGAAGCACTCGTCATGCGAACTCGGCTCATGCGCATCGGACTGTTTGCTGCATTCCCGAAGGTGCGAAATGATGGTCTGCACCATGGTTCGGAGCAAATAGCCGACTTTGAACTCGTCCGGCACTATGGCGTTCCTTACCTTACCCTCCACCTGCGCGACAATGTATTTGGTGCAGGTGCATGGCAGGAGATATGCTGCGTAGAATTCCACAAGCCCTCGATAGAGATCTAGAGTCTGGTCCCAGCAGCAATTGCATTTGTGCTGTCTCTTTCTAACGGATTTCATGCCAGTCCACCTCTGACGGAAGGCGACAATCAATAAATAAGTTATCGTTGCGTCATTTGGCGTCTATTGACCGGAGCTGGCTTGATTGGTGCCGCCAACTCGCTCTGCGAGACGAAATGCGGCTACGTGTGTGAGGTGCCGCCAACTGTGATTTTTACAGCCCGTTGGCCAGTCCAGGTGCTCGAACTCATTCAGCCAGTCTTCCAGCGCGATCTGAGCCTGCGGCAATCCGTAGAGTGCCTTCACGGCGCCGAAAAAAGTTGAAGCCTCCAATGCGGCTGAGATCAAGAGCTTCGCCGTACCCTCAACCGTGTTGTCTTCTGGACTAACTACATGTGTGCTCATCGTTACCGTGCTCCTTCGACGAGGCGCACTTTTCGGAAGTGTGCCGGTTATCTTATCGGTTGCAAGTTTCTTGCCATTTCACGTGCCAGCGGCGCGTAGTCATAAGTTATTGACACTGCTCGCCGTTTGGCGTACCGAACAACACCGGATACCGATCACGAAAGTGTCAACATGTCGACACTGGACGAAACCAACTCCGTCACGACCGCAGATGAAGACGGGAGCGGCACCCTGACTGTCAAATGTCGGAGTTCAGATTGACAGTACCTACCTGCCCATGAGTCTTGCGAATGCCTGCCAGCTCGCGGGCACGACGACTCTTCGAATTCCACCAGATAGAGGTTCCTAACCGGAGCGAAATGAGCGGCTTAAGTAGAATGAGGGCGAAGGTACCTGAGGAGTTTCTGCATCGGCGATTGTGTTAAAAGCTCAAGCGGCAACCCGGGCCATTTGCATCGGACCACGCCGCGGTTCATTTGGTACTTGGATTGCAACTATGCGGTCAATCAAGGGAGGTATTGCATGAGGTCCGACCTCGTAATTGCGGCGACCAAATATGTACACAACCGCTACCTGCTGTCTCGGCTTGCGGCCACAGCGGTGCGCAAACTGCATAAACCAAACACGCGGATTCAGGAAACGATGAATCACGTGCTCCTTCTATTCAATCGCGCTGATCCCATGTCGAGGGCCCCTGAAAACCGAGACATTCCAATCGCGTGACTGACAGCGGCCGGGCGTCGATAGGTGTGAACAATCTCGACTTTCGACAATCCCAATTCTGTTCAGGCCCCACCGTCCAGACGATCGTCTGGGCAATGAACCGGGCCCAATTTGGACGCAATTGGTGGTCCAGTTGAAAGTGAATTTCGCGAAAGATGCCGACATCCCTGCCGCACAAGAGAGGAATTCGCAAATGGAACTAAGAGATTCTGCAACCACTCCGGTTGAGCTTTCTACCGCCGAGCAGCCCAGCCCGGTCGACAGGGACTGTGTGAGCACATCAATCCTCGACTATGGACAAGCATCTGATGAGCAGTTGCTGGAAGCAGCGAAATCCGGGAACGAGCACGCGTTCGTCGAACTGTGCGGCAGATCCACATCCTCACTTCGCAAGAGGTTGTTCAGGATTCTTGAAAATCGGGAAGATGCTGAAGATGCTTTACAAGATTCTCTGTTCAAGGCGTACACCCACCTGGGTGAGTTCAGAGGCTCCTGCAAGTTCTCCTCGTGGCTAACCAGAATCGCGATCAATACAGCCCTGATGCAGCTCAGGAAAAAGAGATCGCTTTCCGAGATGTCATTCCAACAACGCGGAGATGACGACCAGACAGCGGAGGACTGCGATTTCCCCGATCCGTCCCCGAATGCCGAAAGAGTATACGCCAGGCGTGAAACTATTGACCTGTTGACATACGCGGCTCAACAGCTTCCATCGAGCTACAAAGGCATCGTAACCGAGTATCACGAAAAGGAACGCTCGCTGCAAGAAGCCGCCGATATCCTTGGCATCACGATCACTGCCGCCAAGTCTCGTCTTCTGCGAGCTCGACTAACGATGCGGGCCGCACTTAAGAGGAAATGTTTCTCCATGGCCGATGCATATTTTTGACCAGGCAACGTTCAGCGTACAACAGCCTGCGAACTGGCCTTGCAAGCTACCACTGCGGGTCTTTCATTGCAGTCGGATGGCAGGAACCCAGGCCAAAAAAGATCGCGTGAAATGTCATTTGTTCAGGGATCAATCAAGAGGAGCGTTTTCATGGGGCGGGAAGCAGGTTACACCATTCGAACCATGGCTGTGCGATGCGGCATGACGGTGCACACGCTTCGCTTCTACGAGCGTATTGGATTGATTCATCCGGTCAGTCGGGAACGAAATGGGCATCGCCGCTACTCTGATGCAGACGAGGCTTGGCTGAAGTTTCTTCATTGGCTTCGAGCGACACACATGCCTATTCGCGAGATGCTGCGTTATGCAGCGTTGCGCGGCATGGAGACCGAGAGTGCGCAGGATCAGCGAGGGATTCTTGAAGATCATCGTGTGGCCCTGGACAGACAGATTGAGAGTCTGCAAGAGGCTCGTGCTCTGCTGACGTACAACATCGAATGTCTTCGCAAAGTTGAGGATGGACGAGCAGTTGCACCGTTTGTGCCCTATACATCATGGAATTCGGAAACTATTACTACATCCAACTAATGCAGGCTATGCCACTCCTGGATTGAAGGGTGAGCGATTTGGCGAAGCTCAAGGCGAAACCTCGGGGAAACCTATTTACATGGGGGAGTCTGATCAAATGCGCGTAGTGGTGGCGGATGACGACAAGATCATCGCGGATACTCTGGCTATGATTCTGAGGGAACACGGATTCGAAGCCTTTGCGGTATACAGCGGAGAGTCGACCATCAGCACAGCGATTGCTGTCAGACCTGACCTGCTGATCAGTGATCTTATGATGGGCGAATTGGACGCTATTGACACCGTGGCGCGGGTTAATTAGCTGATCCCTGGCTGTAAGGTCATCCTGAAATCAAGCTATTCAGACAGGGCCGGTGCTGAAGGTCGCTGCTCCGTCCGCAGGAACTCCTTTGGGTCGGTACTTCCCGGGTCTCTAAGGAGACCAGGGGCATCCATGTTCGTGCGGTTTGACGCAGCAGGAGAGTTAGCTGCGCAGGAAGTCTTTGACTTTTTGCACGATGACGTCGCGGCTGACGTCGGAGATGGCATTGGTCAGCGGGATCTGCTTGGGGCAGGCCTCAACGCAGTTCTGAGCGAAGCCGCACTCCTGGATGCCACCGTCGCCGGCTAGAGCGCGCAGGCGCTCTTCCTTGAAGACCTTTCCGGTGGGGTGGTTGTTGAAGAGCTTGACCTGTGCGATGGTGGCGGCGCCGACGAAACCTGTCTCTTCGTTGAATTGCGGGCAGACCTCCATGCAGCAGGTGCATGAGATGCAGTTGGAGAGCGGGTAATTGGCTTCCTGCTGCTGCGGGAAGACGCGCGGGCCAGAGCCGAGATCGTACGTGCCGTCGACAGGAACCCAGGCTTTGACGCGCATCAGGTTTTCAAACAGGACGGAGCGGTCGACCTGGAGATCGCGGACGAGAGGGAACTTCGAGAGCGGTTCGACTTTGATGGGCTGCTCGAGATTTTCAACCAGCGCGGAGCAGGCCATGCGGGCCTTGCCGTTGATGCGCATAGCGCAGGAGCCGCAGATCTCTTCAAGACAATTGGAGTCGTAGGTGATGGGCGTCGTAGGCTTGCCTTCGGCGGTCACAGGGTTGGCGGCGATCTCCATCATGGCGGAGATGACGTTCATGCCGGGGCGCCACTCGAGTTCGAAGTTTTCCCATGTGGCCGGCGCATCGGGGCTGGCCTGTCGCTTGATTTCGAATCGGACGGTTTTGGTTGCCATGTTCCCTCAGGGGTTCAAGCCCCACTTAATTCTTCTAGACCCCGGGGCTAAAGCCCCGCCTGAATGCCGGCCGGATTCAGGGGCCTGGAAGCCCCTGCCGCCTCCGGCTTTACTTCGCCGCGTCGTAGCGGCGCGGGCGTGGTTTGATGTACTGCGTATCGACGTCTTCGTATTCGAAACGCGGACCTTCGGGCGAGCCGGTGAAGCTGGCCTTGGTTGTTTTCAAAAACTGTTCGTCGTTGCGTTCCGGGAAATCGGGCTTGTAGTGTGCGCCACGCGATTCGTCGCGCAGCAGCGCTCCCTGAACGACAACGCGGGAGAGCTCGAGCATGTTGTAGAGCTGACGCGCGAAGGCGAAGCTCGTGTTGGCCCACTGCGTGCGATCGGCGAGGCTGACGTTCTGAAAGCGATCGAGCAACTCGACGATCTTTTCGTCGGCCTGCTTGAGGCCCTTGTTGTAGCGGAGGACCGTTGCGTGTTCGGTCATGGTGAAGCCGAGTTCGCGCCAGAGCTTGAACGGATTCTCGTTGCCCTCATTGGAGAGAAGCTGCTTGTTCATCTCTGCCTGGCGCGCGACTTCGGCTGCGGCTCCGGCATCGCCTTCGGTGGCTTCCCGCCCTTTCGCGTATTGAAGCGAATTTGGCCCGGAAACAAATCCACCGAAGATGCAGCTTACGAGCGAGTTTGCGCCGAGGCGATTGGCTCCGTGGTACTGGTATTCACACTCACCGCAGGCGAAGAGACCGGGGATGTTGGTCATCTGGTTGTTGTCGACCCAGAGGCCGCCCATGGTGTAGTGCATGCCTGGGAAGATCTTCATTGGCACTTCGCGCGGATCGTCGCCGACAAACTTTTCGTAGATTTCGAGGATGCCTTCGAGCTTGCGGTTCAGTGTCTCGCGATCGATGTGCGTGAGGTCGAGGTAGACCATCGGCTGGCCGTCAATGCCGAGGCCGTGCTCGTAGACAACCTTGTGAATGGCGCGGGTGGCGACGTCGCGCGGCACGAGGTTGCCGTATTTCGGATACCACTCCTCGAGGAAGTAGAAGCGCTCGGACTCGGGAATCTGCTTGATGGGGCGCTTGTCGCCGGGCGTGCGCGGGACCCAGACGCGGCCGCCTTCGCCGCGCGCCGACTCCGACATGAGGCGCAACTTGTCTTCGCCGGGAATCGAGGTCGGGTGGACCTGAATGAATTCGCCGTTGGCGTAGAAGGCGCCCTGCTGGAAGACAGCGGACTGTGCGGAGCCTGTGCAGACGACGGAGTTGGTGCTTTTTCCGAAAATTGCGCCGATGCCGCCGGTGGCGAGTATTACGGCATCGGCAGGGAAGGCTCGCAACTCCATGGTGCGCAGATTCATTGCAGTGATGCCGCGGCAGACACCCTTGGAATCGACGATGGCCGAGAGGAACTCCCAGCCTTCATACTTTTTCACCTTTCCGTCGGATTCGTAGCGGCGGACCTGCTCGTCGAGAGCGTAGAGAAGCTGCTGACCGGTGGTGGCGCCGGCGAATGCGGTGCGGTGATAGAGGGTGCCACCGAAGCGGCGGAAGTCGAGCAGACCCTCGGGCGTGCGGTTGAAGGGGACGCCCATGCGATCGAGCAGGTCGATGATGGCGGGGGCTGCCTCGCACATGGCCTTGACGGGCGTCTGGTTGGCGAGGAAGTCGCCGCCGTAGATGGTGTCGTCGAAGTGCTGCCAGGTGGTGTCGCCTTCGCCCTTGAGGTTCTTGGCGGCGTTGATGCCGCCTTGAGCGCAGACCGAGTGAGAGCGCTTGACCGGGACGATGGAGAAGAGGTCGACCTGTCCGCCTGCCTCCGCGATCTTGATGACTGCCGCGAGCCCGGCCAAGCCTCCGCCAACCACGATGATTCTGGGTGCTGCCATTCTGTTCAGAGTCCTTTCAAAGCAGCTTCTAGCTGCTAGCTACTAGAAGCAAGAAACAAAATCAAGAACCACTTGGAATTGGCGGCGTGAAACGGAGCGGAGCCGCAATCCGGTTCCAAAAATCGGTTTCCATCTCAGGGACGATGTCTTGTAACGTCTTCCAGTCGATGCGCGCGTTGGTGGTTGCGGTGGTGGGCATGTGTTCTGTTAAACCGTCAGGCCGAGCGCAGGTGCGAGATGTGTTTGCACCATGGCGACCGCCGCGATTTCAGGCGCGTTCTGATACTTCGGGCTGACGAAGGCCCAGATGCTTGCGAGGCCCATCGCGAGCAGGATGACTCCGAACGCCGCACAGGCGTAGCCGAAGCGTTTGCGGGCGACTTCGCCCGGGGTGATGCCCCACTTGGCGGCGAAGAGCCAGATGCCATAGGCGAAGTGCCAGCAGATGGCAATCATGGCGATGATGTAGACGGCGAGCATGAAGGGATTCGAGAGCTCCATCTGCACCTTGTGGAAAGCTGCGCCGGGATTCTCAGGAAGGCTGATGCCCATGAAGCGCTGGCGAAGGACGTGCTGGAGGATGTAGAAGGTGGCGATGATGCCCGTCCAGCGCTGCATGACATACATCCAGTTGCCGGCCCAGGGGTAATACACCACGTTCGATTTGCCGCGGAACCAGATGTAGAGGCCGTAGAAGCTGTGATAGATGATCGGAAGGAAGATAAAGACCCACTCAAGCACGCGGACCAGCGGCAGCGAGTTGAGGAACCTGACCTGTGCGCCGTAGGCAGCGGGACCTTTGAGCGCTTCGAAGTTCGAGAGCAGGTGCTCGATGAAGAAGGCGCCGATGGGGATGATGCCGAGGAGCGAGTGGAGCTTGCGCCAGAGGAAGCTGGTACCCTGGCCGGCGCGAAGCGGCTGCACACCGCTGTGAACTGCGGGGGTGGCAGGAGTGTGGGCTGTTGCCATGGGAATTTGGCTCCTAAGAGCTTCGGGTCCTGAAATCCGGAGCTGTGAGGTTTCAGATTGATTGACGGCGTTGTGTATTGCAATTCCAAGTGCATTATTCGTAATGCAGATAGCTATCGTCAAGCGGGGGGAGCTGATAGGTGTTCGAGATATCAAACTGAACCCAGCTTGAAGCAAGAGCCGCCAATTCAGACATGCAGTTGGGTCAGCAATGCGGCGAGGGCGCGGCCACGGTGGCTGAGGGAGAGCTTGGTTTCGAGGTTGATCTCGGCCATGGTGCGCTGAAGCTGGGGCAGGTAGAAGAGCGGGTCATAGCCGAATCCGCCGGTGCCACGCGGAGCGTTGAGGAGCACGCCTTCGACGGTGCCGTCGGCCGAGTATTCGGGTTTACCGTCGCGGGCAGCGACCAGCACGCAATGGTAGCGGGCAGTGCGTTCGGCGGGGGGCAGGTCGCCGAGTTTCTGCAACAGAACCATGTTGTTCCAGACATCGGTGTTGTCGTTCGCATCGGGCGAATCCACATATCCCACGTCGGCGGCGAAGCGTGCGGAGCGCACGCCGGGCTTGCCGTTGAGAGCATCGACTTCGAGACCGGAATCGTCGGCGAGAACGAGCTTGCCGGGCGCGAAGCGCGAGTAGTGTACGGCCTTGATTGTGGCGTTTTCGGCAAATGAGGCGCCGTTTTCTTCGGGCGGTTCGATGTCGGCGAGGCCGGTGAGAGGCTCGATGGAAACGGCGTGAGTTTGGGCGGCAGTGCGAAAGTCGCGCAGCTTTCCAGGGCTGGTTGTGGCGACGTAGAGGCAGAGGGCCATGAGACGAGTGTAATTTGTAGTTCTGTTTCGGTTCGACAGCATAGGATGGTGAGGTTCAGAACAGAATTGGGTTTCAGGTGATTATGCCGGCGATCGTGGCGGGGATTGGGTGGCACATGGTGGGGGCGGCTTCGGCCGCTTCGTTTTATGCGCCAATCGAGAAGGTGAAGCGGTGGTCGTGGGAGACGACGTGGGCGGTGGCGGGCATCTTTTCGTGGGTCCTGCTGCCGATCGGCGTGAGCGCTCTGCTGTTGCCAGGTTTCGGCGCGTTCTACAGTTCGATTCCATCGGGCGTGCTGCTGAAGGTAGCGCTCTTCGGCGCGATGTGGGGCGTGGGAAATGTGAATTACGGGCTGACGATGCGGTACCTGGGCATGTCGCTTGGAATAGGCGTGGCCATCGGCGTGACGCTGGTGGTGGGAACGCTTGTGCCCCCGCTGATGCACGGGCAGGCGGCGTTGCTCTTTGAGACGCGCGGCGGGCTGGTGAATATGGCGGGCGTGGTAGTGGCGCTGATCGGCGTGGCGATCGTTTCGTATGCCGGGCATCAAAAAGAGGAGCAGTTGAAGAGCGGCGAGCCCACGGAGTTCAATGTGATGCTCGGCCTCGGACTCGCGGTGATGTGCGGGATGTTCTCGTCCGGTATGTCGTTTGCCATGGACGCGGCGTTGCCGATGCAGGCGGCGGCGCTGCGCGTGGGTGTAAGCCCGCTTTATTCGGCATTGCCGAGCTACGTATTCATCATGGGCGGTGGCGCGGTGGTGAACTTTGCTTACTGCTTCGGGCGGTTGACGTTGGTGAAGCGGCTATCACTGCTCGAGGATCTGCGGCAACCGACGCCGATCGTGCTGAAGAATGCATTGATGGCGGCGACGGGCGGAATCATGTGGTACCTGCAGTTCTTTTTTTACGCGTGGGGCGCGGCGAACATTCCGCAGCGCCTGGGCTACGTGAACTGGATGCTGCACATGAGCGGGTACGTGCTGTTCGGCGGGATTGTGGGGCTGGCGCTGGGCGAGTGGGCCGGTGTGACCAGCCGGCCGGTTCGGCTGCTGTGGGTGGGGATTCTGGTGATTATTGCGGCGGCGAACCTGGTGGGGTTGGGGCTGGCGACGTGAGAAGCACGGAATAGGGAGTAGTCACGCCAGCGACGAAGACCTGTCGCTGGGAGCCCCGAAGGGAAAAAATGTCAATGCCGGAGCAATTGCTCCGGCATTGGTGTGTTTGGACGTCATTGCGTTTTAGTCGATGGTTTGGTTGAGGCGGAGGTCCCGTGAGGATCCGCCGACGCTGACGGTGCGCTTGCCGCTCGCGGTGGTCCACTTCTGGTCTTTGGTCGACCAGTACTGGAGCTGGCGCGGGGCGACGTGGAGTGTGATGGCCTTGGATTCGCCGGGTGCAAGGTGGATGCGATCGAAGGCTACGAAGGCGTGGACGGGAAACTGGACTCCGGCAGGAATCTCGCTCGGAGCGCCGAGGTAGACCTGCGGCACTTCGTCGGAGGCGACGGCACCGGTGTTTTTGATGTTGACCTTCACGTCGAGGCCGCCGTCGGAGGCTTTTGCAACGTCGAGGCCAGAGTAGTCGAAGGTGGTGTAGCTGAGGCCGTGTCCGAAGGCGAAGAGCGGCTCGATGTTCTCCTTGTCGAACCAGCGATATCCAACATTGACGCCTTCGCTGTAGGTGGTCTTGTGGTCCACACCCTTTTTTGAGCGCTCGGGGTGCCTGGGATCGGTGGCGGGGTAGTCGGTCAGTTTTTTGCCCCAGGTGACCGGGAGGCGGCCAGCAGGGCTGGTTTTGCCCAGGAGAATGTTGGCTGTGGACCATCCGCCCTCGTCCCCGGGCCACCACATCTCGAGAACAGCTTTCACCTTGTCGACCCACGGCATTGCGACGGGCTGGCTAGTGTTGAGCACGACGACGGTGTTGGGGTTCACGGCTGCCACTTCTTCGATTAGTTTGTCCTGGTCGCCGGGAAGGCCGAAGACCGGTTGCAGGCGAGTCCAGGCAAAGACGACGGCGACCTTGGCATGCTTTGCAGCTTCGACCGCGTGCTGGTGATCGGCCTGCCGCTGCTCGGGGGTGTACCAGTTGAGCCGAACCTCTACCGGCGAGCCGGAGGAGTCGGGGCTGGTGCTGATTTCGATGGCGTGCGGGCCGGCAGTGAGATCGACGGCGCGGCGAACGTCGTCGAGGCCGTCGGTGGTGGGGATGGCGTTGTCCTGGTTGGCCTGGAGAATGTCACCGTGGACGCCTCCCTGGGATGCGCCGGTGCTTGCGAACGGCTTGCCGTCAAGCAGGATACGCGCGTTGGTGCCGAGCGCCTGAAGGTAGATCCAGTAGATGCCTGCATGCGGCGGGGTCAGTGTGCCTTTCCACGTGATGATGGAGTTAGGCGGAAGGGCATTGCCGCTTTTGACGGTGAAGTTGATGCGCGCATCGGTCTTGGGTTCGCCGGAACTGGTTGTGCGGAGCAGGCCGGGCTGGCCGTCATGGCTGAGAGCGCCGGCGGGAATCGGAGAACCCGTCATGTCGTCGTCGACAGCGAAGCCGATGTCGGAGTTGCCGGAGATATTCTTCATCGCCGCAAGCGGGCTGACCTGGCGCTGCGGCAGACCGACAGACCGCTCCCCGTTGATACCAATCGAGTCAACCTGTGCAGCCGTAGGACCGATGAGAACGATAGAGTCGAGTTCGTCGTGCTTCAAAGGAAGGATATTGCCTTCGTTCTTCAGGAGGACGGCTGCATCTTCGCCGGTCTTCTCGATGGTTTTGGCGTTCTCTTCAATGGACTGTCTGGTGACGGTGTGTTTCGATTGGCCATCGAGATAGCCGAAGTGAACGATCTCGTAAAGCACGCGGCCGGCGGCGCGGGTGATCGCAGCTTCCGCGACTGTGCCATCCTTCAACGCTTCGGGCATCTTTTCAGGGCTGAGCTTGACGCCCCAGTTGCTGCCGCCTTCAGATTTCGGCGTGGGCTCTTCGGGGATGTGGCCGCCAAACATGTCGGCGTTGTCCTCAATTGCGGCGTGCGTTGGAGGCGGAGGGACGGGGCGCGAATCGAAGAAGGAGGAGATCGTGAATCCGGTGGATTTGGGATCGGGCTCGCCGGGCATCTCCATATCGAGGCCGGCGTTGATGAAGTTGACCGCGTGGGTTGCTCCCCAGTCGGAGGTGACGAAGCCTTTGAAGCCGATCTGGTCCCGCAGGATGGTGGTGAGCGTGTCCTTGTTGCCGCAGGCGAATGTGCCGTTGAGGCGGTTGTAGGAACACATGATGGAGGAGACATCGGCCTTGACGGCAGCTTCGAAGGGCGCAACGTAGACCTCGTGAAGGGTCTGGTCGTCGATGTAGGTGTTTTCGTTGTCGGAATCGTATCCGACGTAGTGCTTGACCTGCGCCATAACGTGCTGCGACTGGATGCCTTTGATCTCGGCCGCACCGATTTGCGAGGTCAGGAACGGGTCTTCGCCGAAGGTGTTGTAGCCGCGGCCGAACTCAAGATCGCGGTCGATGTTGACGAACGGCTGGAGGGAGACGTCGATGCCGAGCGCGCGGTCTTCGCGGCCGATGACAATGCCGTTTTCTTCGGCATCTTTCAGGCTGAAGGTTGCGGCGACGCCCATGGTGGCTGTCTCGCCCTGCGACGGATGCCGCGTTAG
>Ga0326727_10000661_pt1 | contig 138688 bp, 129 predicted proteins | sample MB2enrmetagenome_FD_207643 | JGI IMG/M metagenome (GOLD analysis project Ga0326727, IMG submission 207643) | Lab enriched peat soil microbial communities from McLean, Ithaca, NY, United States - MB29MY | ecosystem: Environmental > Terrestrial > Soil > Wetlands > Peat | place: USA: New York... | reverse complement strand
CGTCGAAGCCAGAACTCAGGCGGCTTTAATTGCGGCCATCGGCCTGGCCCTCCAAACCGTCACCGCTCAGGACGCGATAAACTGGTTTGCCTCGTGTGGCTACAGTTTTATTTAAAATGCTCTAGTTAGGGGGCACGAGTACTTATGGACAAGTTGGAAGCTGCAAAGATTCTTAGTCAGCATGTAGGTCGGTTAACCAGCTACGACGACCTTGTCCCACTTGTCGAATCGAAGCACGTCGAAAGGTTGGAGGCTGTTGGAGCAAGCAGTGTCAAGTACAAGATCGAGGTGCGTTTCTTTTGGCAAGACAACGCAATCAAGCGGAATATTCGAGTCGCTGGCTCGATTGCTGAGTACACCCGCGGATCTGTTCCATTGACGCAGACATTGTTAGTTCCTCCGCCAGAGAGTGCGATATGATGCCTCCGAATATGAGGATAGGCTGCAAACTTTTGCCTGTCCGGCCACCGCTCACCACTCCGTTTCTTTAAAATCCTTCAGAAATTTTCCCCAGACGTGGTGGCCGGTGTTGAAGCCGGAAATAATCGGGTCCACGATGCGCGCCGCACCGTCCACGATATCAAGCGGCGGATGAAACCGGTGTTCTTGCACTTTGCGCTCGGCGATGTGCACCGGGTCCTCGTCCGTCACCCAGCCCGTGTCCACGCTGTTCATGTGGATGCCGTCCGCGTGATAATCCGTTGCCGACGTGCGGGTCATCATGTTCAACGCTGCCTTGGCCATGTTGGTGTGCGGATGCCGTGTGGTCTTGAATTTCCGGTAAAATTGCCCTTCCACCGCCGACACGTTCACGATGTGCTTGTCGCGTTCCGGCGTGCGCAGCATCAATGGCTTGAGCCGCGCATTTAAAATGAACGGTGCGATGGCGTTCACCAGCTGCACTTCGAGCAGCTCCACCGACGGCACCTCGGCCAGCAGCAGCCGCCACGAATTGCGCGCGCGCAAATCCACCTGCTGCAAATCCTGATCGAGCCGGCCTTCGGGAAATAAATCCTTCTGCGCGGCAAGTTCATCCGGCAATAACGGCACCTGCGACAACGCCGCCGCATGTGTGATGCCGGCCAACTTGTAGGCGCCGACGTGAGGAGGCGGATTTGCGTTACGGGAAATCTCCGCCTCGTTACCTCGGCGGCCACTGCCGCCTTCCGGCAGCAGATGGTAACCGCGCAAACCCTCGTACGCTCCCAATAACCGCCGCGCCTCCGGTGGCAGGTCATGCAATGACCCGTTTTCGCGCTCCATCATGTGCGCGTAAAAATCCGGCGGTCGGCGCACGGTCTGGCAGGCGTTGTTGATGATGAAATCCAGCCGCGGCCGGGTCGCCAGCAGATGCCGGCAAAAGGCTTCCACGCTCGGCGTGTGGCGCAAATCGAGTCCGAAAATCTCCAGCCGCTGGCCCCATTCCTTGAAATCTGGCTCGGCGGCATAACGCGTGGCCGCGTCGCGCGGGAAGCGCGTGCTGACGATGAGTTGCACCCCGCAACGCAGCAGTTTGATGCCCGCCTGATAGCCAATCTTCACCCGCCCGCCGGTCAGGAGCGCCACCCGTCCGCGCAAGTCCGCCAGCTCGGTGCGTTTGTGATAATTCAAATCACCGCACGCCGGACAAAGCTGGTCGTAGAAATGATGAATCTTTTTGTAATCCTGCTTGCAGATGTAGCAATTCTGCGGCTCGACGACTTCATGGAAATTCGGGTCGTTCTCAACGTCCTGTTGCTGGAAACCGACCGGCGGAATCAGGTTTGGCGTGGTAAAAATTTTCTCGCGACGCAATTTGCGGATGCCGGTTTTATTGAGTTTAGTTTCGTCCCGGTGGATTTTCTCCGCTTTGCGCTGGCGCACGCGGGCTTTCACCAGCCGCCGCCGGGCGTTCACGTCCGGACAATAAATTTCGCCCGCCGCCTTGAGCAGCCGCATGCGCTCGTGCTCGGGCAGGTTGGCGAGCAGGGCGCGATTGGCCACGGCCTTTTCGAGGATTTCGGCGGCCGCTTTCAACTGTGCCGTTGGCGAATGATTGTCCTTTGCGCCGTCGGTTTCTTTGTGGTGATGACCGGACATTGATGCAGCGCACAGGATAGCAACCGTGCCAGCGGCGGGCGAATGAAAAGCGTACCGTAGGTCAACTCGGTGGGGCGAGCGTACCCGCGAGCCGTCATCGCTCCTAAACACCAGATCGGCTCGTCAGTAGCCTCGCCCCACCAAGTGTAGCCCAATGCCTTGCCTTGACCGACACAGGCATAGTTACCAGACTTTGCGCGCCGCCTCACAAAAAAATTGAGCATGAACTCCCGAAAAGCCCTGCTCGCGTTGGTGCTGCTCGTGCCGGTCCAGAGCATCGTCACCGTGGCGTTTTTCTGGTGGGCGGATACGGTGGCGGGCAAAAGCATCGTCGTTCTGGGCCGGCTCTGGCTGGTTCTGCTGCCGGCGATCTGGTTGAAGTTTGTGGAGCAGGGACAATGGAGTTGGTCGCCGCCGAAACTTGGCGGTTTTAGAACGGCTGTCATTCTGGGATTGGCCATCGCTGCTGTGATTTTTGCCGCCGACGCCATCACCGCGCGGCTCGGCGCAATACATCCGGGAAAAATTGTTGCCAGCGCCGCTCGAACCGGCCTCAACCATCCGGGAATTTACTTGGTCGGTGCGTTGTATTGGATCACGCTCAATTCGCTGACGGAGGAGTACATCTGGCGCTGGTTTGTTTTCCGGAAATTTGAAGTACTGCTGGGCGGCAAACTCGCCGTGCCGGCGGCGGCGCTGGCATTCACGGCACATCACACGATTGTCCTGGCAGCACAGTTCGGTTGGTCGATCACGCTGCTCGGCTCGTTTGGCGTGTTCATCGGCGGCGCAACCTGGAGCTGGCTTTACCTGCGGTATCGTTCCGTCTGGCCCGGCTATGTCAGCCATGCCATCGCCGACACGGCAATTTTCATTATCGGTTATAAGTTGATTTTTGGCGGCACGTGACAAATCGCCGGTTTAATCTTGCCACTGTGTCCATGATTCAAGTTGAATCTGCTCCGTGGATTTTATGGCAACCAAGCGAATCATCAAACCCGCGAGATCACCCGCCGCCGTCGGCCCGTACAATCACGCCGTGCGCGTGGGCGACCTGCTGTTCTGCGCCGGCCAGATTCCGATTGACCCGGCTACGGGCAATCTGGTTGGTGGCGACATCAAAGTGCAAACCGAACGCGTGCTGCAAAACATCAAAGCGATTCTGGACGACCAGAAACTGACGTTCGCCAATGTGGTCAAAAGCACGGTGTTCATGACGAACCTGGCCGATTTCGGCGGGATGAACGAAATTTACGCGAAATATTTCACCGGCGATTTCCCGGCGCGTTCGACGGTGCAGGTGGCCGCGTTACCGAAGGGCGCAAACGTGGAAATTGAAGTCATTGCACATTTCTGAAATGTAGGAGACGACGTGAGGAGTCTCATGGATAATGAGCCTCGTTACCTCGGCTCCTACAAAATCATAATATGCCACTAGGAATTCAACTTGCACTTGCTGCACTGGCCGGACTGGTCGTTGGCTGGCTGATCGGTCGCGGGCGCGGCGGCGGACCAGACGCTCGTTTGGAAAATGAACTGCGCGAGCAGGTCACCCAGCGGGAAAGGGAGTTGACGCAATTACGCAGTCAGTTGACCGAAGCCGGCAACGCCCGCGCCGCCGCTGAAGCCAGCAGGGCGGCGGCGGAAAAATTGCTGGCCGAACAAAAATTGTTGCAGGAAAAGGCGCTGGCCGATTTGCGCGAGGCGTTCAAAGCGTTGAGCGCCGACGCGCTCAAGCAAACTGCGCCGGAATTTTTGCGGTTGGCGGAGCAGAGTCTCGGCAAATTCCAGGAAGCGGCCAAGGGCGATCTGGCCCAGCGGCAGGAAGCCATCAAGACCCTGGTCGAGCCGCTGAAGCAGCAGCTCGAAACCTACCAGAAACGTTTGCAGCAAAGCGAAGCCGCGCAGTCTGGCGCGCTGGGCGAAGTGAAGAAACAACTCGAAACACTGGCGCAGTCCAGTCAGGCGCTCTCACAGGAAACGCAGCAGTTTCGGATGGTGCTCAAGTCCAATCAGGCGCGCGGACGTTGGGGCGAAGAAACATTACGGCGCGTCGTCGAGGCGGCGGGCATGAGTGCGCATTGCGATTTTACCGAGCAGACACAAGAGGGAGAGAATCGGCCGGACCTGATTGTGCGGCTGCCCGGCGACCGGGTCATCATCGTGGATTCGAAAGTGCCGGACTTGGATTTTCTGGGCGCAGCGGACGCGGCCGAGCCGGCGAAGCGCGCGGATCTGTTGGCAGCTCACGCAGCGAAATTGAGAACGACGATCAAAGGTCTGGCCGAGCGGGATTATCCAAAGCAATTTCCCAACGCGCTTGACCATGTGGTACTGTTCCTGCCGGCGGAATCGTTGTTCAGCACAGCGCTCGAAGGTGATCCGGAACTAATCATATGGGCTGAAGGCAAACGGGTATATCTTGCGACGCCCGCATCATTCATCGCCGTGCTACGAACGATCAATTTCATCTGGCAGCAACACGCGCAAACCGAGAATGCGAGAGAGATTGCGGGGGCGGCACAGGAGCTTTATACGCGTGTAACCACGTTCACGGAGCATTTGAAAAGGATTCGGGATGGACTGGACACAGCCAACAAGGCTTATAATCAAGCAGTCGGCAGTTATGAGTCGCGCGTTCAACCCTCTGGCGAAAAACTGATCAAACTAGGTGGCGGCACGCCCGGAAAAGAACTGGTAGACATTCAGCCGTTGGATTCGACATTACGTTTGCCGCCGAATTCGGGGCAGTAAGCCCCAAAAGGCTGGAGCGGCCCGGCTTCGCGAGCGGGCAATTCCCCGTTGGCAAAGGGAACATCAACTTGCGTTCATCCACGTGCCAGGGAAATCAGGCTTTTTTTTCTTCCGCGGGCGGCGGGGGATTTTGGTTGGGTGGGGGTGCCACGACCAACGGGATGGGATAACGCAGTTTCATCACGTCGTCCACGAGCACCTCGACGAAGTAAGTCCCGGCGGTTTTGAATTCGACCTGGCCAAAAACCATGACGTTGGTGGAATGCGATCCCGGCTCACGCAATTCAAATTTTATTTCCCCCTTGCGCAACACCGTCGTCTGGTCGGGCGCGATGAGCCGAACGCTTTCAACAAACCGGCCGATGCCCGCCGTCCAGCGGTTGAAGACGCACAATCGCCCGGCCATAACAGGCAGTTGCGGCACGCGCAGAAAGTTGACAACGCCGATGATGAAAAAATTTCCGTTGGCTTCCTGGCGGACCTCTTCGCACAGCAGCGAGGCCTGCAAATCGGGGAGAATTCGAGTGGCTTCCATAAAATTGTTGTTCATTGTAGGAGTCGAGGTGACGAGACTCCAATGTAATTTGTTACGCTTTTCGTTTTAATTTGAATAGAGCCTCCTCACGTTGGCTCCTACGTGGCGGAATTTTCCGCGGCGCGGACCGTGTTCTGCATCAGCATCGCAATCGTCATCGGGCCGACGCCGCCGGGGTTGGGAGTAATCCTGCCGCAAACCGGCAGCACGCCGTCAAAATCCACGTCGCCGACCAGGCGCGAGCCGGTTTTGGCCTTCGGGTCCGGCACACGGTTGACGCCCACGTCAATCACCGTCGCCCCGGGCTTGACCATATCGGCCTTCACGAACCCGGCGACGCCCATCGCGGCAATCAAAATGTCCGCGCGGCGGCAGTGCGCCGTGATGTCGCGGGTACCGGAATGGCAAAGGGTGACGGTGGCATTCGCGCCTTTGGCTTTCTGACAGAGCATGGCGGCCATCGGTTTGCCCACGATGTTGCCGCGGCCCAGGACCACCACTTCCGCGCCGTCGGTTTTCACCTGTGAGCGCACAAGCAATTCGCGGATGCCGGCTGGGGTGCAGGGCTGAAAACCCGTGGGATCGCCGAGCATCAATTTGCCGACGTTGACCGGATTGAAACCGTCCACGTCCTTCTGCGGCAAAACCGCCGCATAAATGACGGATTCGCGAATCTGTTTCGGCAGGGGCGCCTGGACCAGAATGCCGTGCAGCCGCGAATCGGCGTTCAGCTTTTGCAGCAGCGCGAGCAATTCGCTTTCGGCTGTCGCTTCGGGCAAGACGTGGGTTTCGGAAAAGATGCCGAGCTCGCCGCAGGTTTTTTCCTTGCGGCCGACATAAACTTTGGACGCCGGGTCTTCGCCGACACGAACGAACGCGAGGCCCGGTCGGACCCCGCGTTGGTTCAATTCAGCGACGCGCTGGGCCAGCTCCCGCTGGATTTGCGCGGCGATGGCGCGGCCATCAATGAGCTTGGGATTGTCTTGGGCTGCGCAGGATGGGATGGCTGACGGCATTGGGGTTGATGACCTGGATGCTCTGGATGTTGATGAGCGGCGTGTCCTTCCAGCGCGGATCAAGACCTTCCTCGCCGGTGACAATTATCCGCATGTTGACGTATTTGCTCAGGTCGAGATTGGGCGAGGTCGTGTAAAGATAATTGATGTTGATGTCCGTGGCCGGGTCATACAACTCGTATTTGGTCGGTGCTTGCGGGCTGACCACCGGGCGCACGACACCTTCATGCGACACAACGCGCGCTTGCGGTTCCTGAGGAGCGCCCGCTTGGGCCATGGCCGGCTGGGCTTCGGGGGCTGGGGCGGGCGCGGGCGCCGGCTGGGCTTCCTGTTTCAAATACATTGCAGCCACAAACGCATAACTGTTGGCAGGCGGATCAATCTGCATCCAATCGCCTTTGGTGGTGATTTCGTTCACTGCCGTGCCGCGCTCAATGACGCCGAGCACACTGTAATTTTCGCCGGGCCCGCCACGCATATTCAATTTTTTGGCCGTCACAGTCTTGCTGGCGTCGATATATTTGGCGTTAACCCAGACGTGCGTGTTCGAAGGAAGGGAGATTTTCGCCCATTGCGCGGGTTCATTGGCCTTGTGCTTGTCCAGATTGATTTGTTCCAGAACCGTCACGGTCTCGCCCTTCTTCAAATGGCTGACGACTTCGCCCTTGAGGCCGGCCTGGCCGCGGGCGTTGACGTTGGCCGTCACTTCCGCTGCTCCGGGTGCAAGCGATACCATCGGCTCATGGATGGGTTTGGCCACCGCGGCCTTATGTTTCTTCTTGGCGGGTGCCGGGGCCGGCGTGGCTTCCGCTGCCGGCGCAGGGGTGCTCGGTGCGGGTGCCACCGCCGGGGACGGCGCGGGGATGGGAGGCAATGTATTTGATGAATTTGTGTTGTCTTGCGCGACTGCGCTCAACGCGACCATCACGCCCAAAGTCAACCAGCAGTTTATTTTCATATTTCCTGTATTTTCTGAAGTAAAGTCTTTATCTCGGTTTCTGTCAACATCCGCCATCGGCCCGGTTTCAGCTCGCCCAGCTTGATTTTGCCAATCTGCGTCCGCTGCAACCGTTTTACGGTCAGGCCTTGCGCTTCAAACAACCTCCGCACTTCGCGGTTTTTGCCTTCGCCCAGTTCCAGTTCCACCACGCTCCGTGCGTTGCTGGCGGAAACAAGCCGTGCCACCAGCGCCTGGAGCTTTTCACCCGCGTGCCACACGCCCCGCGTGAACTGCCCGAGCATCGCCTGATCCACCCGGCCTTCCACGGTGGCCACGTACTTTTTGCTGACCCCGTAACGCGGATGAGTCAGGCGCAAGGCGAATTGTCCATCATTGGTCAGAAAAATCAATCCCTCACTGTCAAAATCCAGCCGGCCCACGGAATGCAGATTTTGCCACTCTTTGGGCAAGAAATCGTGGATGGTCGTGCGCCCCAATTCATCTTTGGCCGAACAAACGCATCCCGCCGGCTTGTGCAACGCCACGTATAACTTGCGTTTGGCGCGGACCGTCCGTCCGTCCACTGTTACTTTATCGTGGAGGGGATCAACCCGGGTGCCGAGCGTCTGCACCCGCTGGCTGTTGACGCTGACGCGTCCGGCGAGGATGATTTGTTCCCCGGCGCGGCGCGACGCCAAACCGGCATCGGCTAAAAACTTTTGTAAACGGACCACAAAGGGAAATGCAGAAGGAAGAATTCAGAATGCAGAAATAACCGGCGGGCGATTCTGCCTTCTTCATTCTACATTCTACCTTCGCTCAGGCGTCCGCCTTGGTCTTGCTGAGGCCGGTGATGCGGTCGCCGTCCTTCCACTGGCCGCGTTTCTTGAGGAGTTCGACGCGTTCGAAGCGTTTGAGGACATTGCGTTTGCCCCCGAGGGTGGACGCCGCGCGCAGACTGCGATGCTGTGACATAAATTGTATTCGGTTGAATTATCGGTAAAAAACGAGCGCGCAGGATAGCCGGTTTCCGGCTGATTGCAAACGGTTAATTTGGGTCAGTTCCGGCCTTGCGCAGTTTCATTAACACCGGGCTTCAGCCCGGTGCAGAAAAGAAAGAGGCGAGGTTGAGCCGTTTTAACGGCTTAACCGGCGACGCAATAAACGGTTGAAACCGTTCTCGCTGTTCCTGCCGGTGGGCACCCGGCTGAAGCCGGGTGTTAATGAAAAATTTCAACTGTCGCTCCGCGACCATGCCCGGATGAAAACCATGCTGGACAACTGATTATGACCGGAATACGCTCGTTTCATGAACAAAGATGGGCTGCACAACGCGCCGTCCATTATCTATTAGACTACTCCGCACATGACACCTCTGATGACACATTTGCTGCGGTATCTCGCCCTGCCTCGTGGTTGGAGCGGTGGAATCCGTTCGGCCCTTTGTGGTGCGGCTGCTCTGCTGAATGCACTTGATTTGGGCTTTCAGGGTAACGGCAATTTGATCTGGAGTGGTGTATTTCTTGGTTTTGTTCTCGGCCTAGCATGGTCAGTTTCACTTCTGTTCGGGCTTCCATCACTGGCGCGAGGATTTCGTCCATCAGCGAGAATCGCACTTTGGGTAGCATCATTTTTTACCGCTTTTGCCGTTCTTTTGATTATTTGTTTCCACATTTGGGGACACTGATATATGACGTGGTCTAACATTCAGATGGGCTGCGACTGACAGTGAGTTTCCTCTTCGCTTCAATTCCGTTCCGCCACGCGCATGACTTCGCCGCGCAGGGCGTCCAGCGTCACCGGCTTGCACAACACCGGCAATTCAACCGAGTCCAGGAATTTCTGGAACTGCGAGCGGGCATCCAACCCGATGATGAAAACAAACCGCCGGGCCAGAAATGGATTTGTGCGCCCCACCGTGGCGTAAAACAAATCGCCTTCCACACCGTACATCTGCAGGTCGCAGACCACGGCATCGAGCTGGTGCGCGAGGACGAACTTCAACGCCAGGCCGCCGTCGGGCACAATCGTGGCGTCATAACCGTCGTGTTCGAGGGATTCTTTGAGGGACCAGGCGAGTGAAATATCATCGTCCACGATCAGGACGTGCCTTTTACGCGAAGTGCCGTTGACAGTTTCCATGACAGCCGGCCTTGCCCGGATGATACGCCTCGACGCGGAGAATGCAAGAGTTTTAGCGCCGGATGCCGGTTTGCGACTTGACTCAAATTAAAGGCTCCCGGGAAAGGACATTGCGTATCGGGTTGGGCCGGACTTGAGTAGAGGCATCAGCCAGGGGCAGGGCTAGACGCCCAGGGGATCGCGCGATTTGACGGCCTGATGTTGGTGGACTAAAAATTCGCACCAGGCGTCCATGCCCTTGCCGGTTTTGGCGGAGGTTTCAAACACCTGTGCCTTGGGGGCCAGACGCCGGAGATTGGCCGAGGCCGCCTCCCGGTTGTAATCGCAGGCTGTTGCCAGGTCCGTCTTGCTCACCACCACCACGCCGGCCGATTGGAACATGGGCGGATATTTCAACGGCTTGTCCTCGCCCTCGGTGACGGACAACAGGACAATCCTCAAATCTTCGCCCAAATCGTACGAGGCGGGACAGACGAGATTGCCGACGTTTTCGATGACGAGGAGATCGAGGCCGTTCACGTCCAATTGCTTCAGGGCTTTTGCCACCATCTCCGCTTCGAGATGACACACGGTGCCGGTGGTAATCTGCACGACGGGCGCACCCGATTCGCGGAGTCGTTGCGCGTCGTTGTCGGTGGCCAGGTCGCCGACGATGACGCCGGTTTTCAGGCGTTTGCCGAGCAACCGGACCGTTTCACGGATGAAGGTGGTCTTGCCCGAACCGGGTGAGGAAAGGACGTTCAGCACCAGCAGCCCGCGCGCATGGAAGAAACCGCGGTTGCGTTCCGCCAAGCGGTCGTTTTTCTCCAGAATCGCCTGGCGCACTTCCAACACCCGATGCTGGCCGACGGCGTCTTCATGCGAATGCCCGTGGGGATGCGAATGGTCGTGGTCGTGATGATGGTGATGGCCATGATCATGACCGTGGTCGTGGGCATGGTCGTGATCGTGGTGATGGGCGCTGATGCCCACCGGTTTTTCACCGGGCAAACCGCATCCACATTCCTGGCACATCAGTCAACCTCCAATGAAGTAAGTTCCATTTCGCGGCCGGCCCGCAGCTCCGCGCTGGGGCGGTGGCAACCGGGACATTCGGCGAACATCCGGGTGGCCGTAAATTCACGGCGGCACGTCCCGCACCAGAACCGGGCGGGGACGTCTTCGATGAGCAATTGGGCGCCTTGCGCCGGCGTACCATCAGCGAGGGCTTCAAAGGCGAATTGCAGTGCATCGGGCACCACGCCGCTCAGAGCGCCGATGCGCAGGCGGATGGCATGCACCCGGCTGGCCCCGGCCTGCCGGGCCTGTTCGAGTACCTGGTCCAAAGCACATTGCATGATGGAAAGTTCGTGCATGTTTCTGCCGAAAACCCGGCCGGCCACCGGACCAAAGCCGGGTTTTACACGGTTAAGTTATATCGCCGGTTGCGGACTGACAAATGAATTCCGGCAGTCGTGCGATTAGAAAAAGCGCGGGAAAATCCTCCGCCGCAGGGAAAAATCCCCGCCGAAAACAAAAACGCCCCGCCGGGTTTGGCAGGGCGTCGATGGTTTAAGCTCGAAACCGGATTACTTCTTTTCGCCCGCAGCCGGAGCATTCGTGGAAACTTCGGCCGACGGTTTGTTCTTCTTGGAAGGCTTCATCAAGCCGACCTTGATCATCTTGTCTTTGTCTTCCTGGGACATCTTGGCCTTCTCTTCCTTGTCGAGTTTGCCGTCCTTGTTGAGGTCATACTTCGCCAGCATTTCCGTCATGACCGCCTGCTGTTCCGGGGTATAATCTTTCTTGGGTTTGGCGTCCTGGGCCTGGACCATGATGGCGGTTGCACAGAGAAGCCCGATGGCTGCTACGAGAAGTTTCTTCATATTATTTGTAGGAGTATTCAATTTATTGGTTAAAAACTGCACTGAAACAGACGTGGAAAATTCATCCCGGTTACAGAATTCGGTTAAATTTTCCTGCGTTCAGTGCATTATAAGATAAGCTCGCTTCTTCGGGCAACGAACGTTTTTTGAGAATCGGAAACCAAAATCGGACTGTTCCCATCTGTGCCTTGCCATTCCCTCCCCCTCGTTGCACGATAGGGACGGTTCATGAAGCATCGACAGACCAGGCTTATCGGCGCTTTAACCGCCTTGGTGGCAGCAATCCCCATCGGATTGCAGGTTGACCTCGCACAAGCCCAGTCCCCGGATTCCGTCGCCGGGCCGGATCCGCGGGAAATTCCATTGCCCCCCATCAAGACCGCCATGGGCATGTTGCCGGGCGTGAAAGATTTGCCGGTCCGCAAGGAAATGCCCGACGTGATGACGATGAACGACGGCACCAGAGTCACCACCGTCAAACAATGGGAAAAGCGCCGCGAGGAGATGAAACAAATCCTCCAGTATTACGCGATCGGCCAGATGCCGCCGCCGCCGGGCAACGTGAAGGGACAGGAAATCAAATCGGAATTGGTGCTGGATGGAAAGGTGAAATATCGGCTGGTGCATCTGACGTTCGGGCCGGAAAGACAATTGGCGCTGGACATCGGCATTTTCACACCGGTCACCAACGGGCCATTCCCAGCCATTATTTTGCAACTTCCGGGAAGCGGCGGATCGCCGCCCGATGCAAAGATATTGCCCCGACTTTCGCAAGGTCCTAACCAGGGCAAAAACCAGGATGTTTTGCTCATGGTCGGCTCAACAACGAACACAGCACCCGCCCGGGGCAGTCGCGGTGCACCGGCCACCGCCGAAGAGATTGCGCAGCGCAACAGCGAATTGTTCCGGCGCGGTTATGCGCTCGTGATGTTCAACCCGGGCGATTGTGCCGAGGACACGACGTTGCGCAACGAGGATGGCAGTTGGGCATTTCGTCATACGCGATTTTTCCCCGCTTACCCGAATTACGATTGGGGAATTCTCGCGGCCTGGGCATGGGGCGCGTCGCGCGTGGTCGATTATCTGGAAACGGACCCGGCGATTGACAAAACGAAACTCATCATCACCGGCGCGTCGCGCAACGGAAAATCCGCGATGATCGCGGCGGCGTTTGACGAGCGTCTGATGGGCGCCCCGGTCGTGACCGGCGGCGGCGGCATCGGCGCGTATCGCTTTGCCGGCCCGCGCAAGAGCGAGACGCTCGACATCATGGAGAAGAAATATCCGAACTGGTTTTCGCCGCACCTGCATGAATTCTGGGGCCAGCGCGAGAAATTGCCCTTCGACGAACACTGGTTCCTCGCCCTGTGTGCGCCTCGGCCGTTCCTCGCGCTGGAAGGCGACACGGACACGATTTCGTATCCCGAAGCGGTCCGGCAATCCTTTCTCGGCGCACAGCCGGCCTATGCATTGTTCGGCGCGAAAGATCGGCTGGGTGTCAATTACGCACATCACGGGCACGCCTTTACGGAGGAAGATTGGACCGCGCTGATGGATTTTGCCGATAAGAATCTCCGCGGAATGAAAGTCGAGCGGACGTTTGACCATTTCCCGACGGAAGAGGAGCTTGACGCAGCGGCAGCAGCCAAAGCCGAGTCATCTTCAACCCCGGAACCGTCCGACAAAAAAACCAACACCATAACCGACAAATGAAATCAATTCATCTTTGCGCCATCGTTTTTCTTTTCTTTCTGCTCGGGCAGGCCGGATGTTCCACCTTGTCCGGCGGCGCGTTCAACGTCCGCACGTTCGGCGCCGTCGGTGACGGCACGACCAAGGATACGGCGGCGTTTCAGAAGGCGTTGGATGCCTGCGCCGCGGCGGGCGGCGGCACGGTCGTCGTGCCGGCCGGAAATTATCTCATCGGCAGCATCCAAATAAAATCTTACACGACCTTGCGGCTCGAAAAGGGCGCCCACCTGATGGGCAGTCCTGACCTGGACGATTATCCGATCATCAAAGTCCGCTGGGAAGGCCACTGGGTTGACGGACACCGGGCATTGATTTACGCCCAGGATGCCGGCAACTTCAGCATCATCGGTCCCGGAAAAATTTCCGGCAATCCGGCGTTGATCGGGCGGGAAATGCCGCGGCGACCGGTCATCATCGAGCCGATCACCTGCATTAATGTCCGGCTGGAAGGCTTTGCCACCGAACATCAAAGGATGTGGTCCATTCATCCCACTTACTGTGTCAATTTCACCGCCAAAAATCTCACCATCCGCAGCACCGGCGGCAACGGCGACGGCATTGACGTGGATTCCTGCAAGGATGTCCGCATCGAAGATTGCGACATTGACACCGGCGACGATTGCATCGCCATCAAGTCCGGCCGCGGCATGGAAGGTTACAAACTGGCCCGGCCCACCGAGAACGTGCTGATTTCTCATTGCACGTTCGGCGACAGCATCTTTGCCTGCATCGGTATCGGCAGCGAAACCTCCGGCGGCATCCGCCATGTGCAAATCGAGCATTGCAAATTCTCCCATGCCAAAACCTTTGCCGTTTACATCAAAAGCAACACCGGCCGGGGCGCGTACATTGAAGACATTGCTGCGAACGATTTGGACGTAAACACCGCGCCCGGCGGATTCCTCCGTCTCAATCTCACCAGCAGCGGCATCAAGGACGCCGAGCCGGTGACCGGTCTTGACGGCATTCCTACCGCCAAAAATTACAGCTTCAAAGACGTGAAAGTAAACTGCGGAACGCTGGTCAACGCCGACCACACTTCACCGGAAAAACCCGTCAACGGATTTTCGCTCGTGGACGTCCGGGGCGTATGCACGAATGCCATCACGCTGGCCAACATGACCAATGTCGTGCTCCGCAACATCCACGTGACCGGTTACGCCGGTCCGCTCCTCACTCAGACCAACGTCTCTGGTATCGGGTTGGAAACCGCGAAGTAACTTATGCTCAGACTTATTTCCATATTGCTCATTGGCTGGACGTTTTTGAGCGGCGGGGTTGCCCGCGCTCAGGTTACCAGCGCAGCCAAACCGGCGATGGACGTGTACGATGGGTTTGAAACAGCCCGGTTGAGCGAGCTCTGGAGCACGGATAGATTTGAACCGGGTGCGGTGGAGATGCAGACGAATATTGTTCGCGCCGGGCACAGCGCGGCAAAAATCACGGTCCGGCCCCGGGACAAATTCGAAGCCGGCATCCAGGGCAGCAAGGACAGCGAGCGGGACGAATTGCTGGAGGCGAAAAAATTGACCTCCAAGGAAGATGCGGCCTACGAGCAATCGTTCAGCATGTTCATTCCCACGAACTTTCCCATCGTGCCGGTGCGCCTGGTCATCGCGCAGTGGAAGCAGTACTGTGGTGGCGATGACAAACCCTGTGCGGACGACAGTCCGGTGTTGGCCATCCGCTACGTTTCCGGTGTGCTAAAAATCACCCATCAGACCAGTCGCCACCAAACAACGCTTTACGAAACGAAGGACGAAATGCGCGGTCAATGGCTCGATTTTAAATTTCAAACCCGATTCACGACCAACGAAACCGGTCGCGTCAAGGGCTGGCTCAACGGCAAACCGGTGGTTGATTACGCCGGCACGAACGCCTATCCCGAAAACCCGGCCACCGGCTATCCCCATCCCAGCCGGTTTTATTTCAAGATGGGGCTGTATCGCGATTTGATGGCCGAGCCGATGACGATTTACATTGACGAATACCGCAAGAAGGAATTGCCTGCCGACGCACTTTAAGCAACGGCATGGCCGAACTCACCATTCCCGAAACGCCGCCGGTTCTCACCGCGAACCCGGTGCCGGCCCAATTCCGGCGATGCCTCCACGCCGCGGTTTTCGTGGGCGTCTGGATGGCCATCGGCTGGTTGTGCCATCTGGATGCCGACAGTTATCTGGCGGCCGGCGTTCCGCTGGTGATATTTTTTCAATTGTTCGTCCGTAAAAAACCGCTGGTGACACTTTGGATTCGGGACGCGGAACATTTCCGATTAAATGCCGGAGGAATTATTCTGGGGCTGGGGCTGGCGATGTTGCCGGCGGTGAAATTGATCAGATGCTGCGCGTCAGCTTCCTGGCCGGCGCACGTACCGCAAATCTGGTGGTATGCCGGCTGCATCTTCGGGGCGTTTGGCGCGTCGTTCTGTTTCGGCAATTTTACAAAGCAGACGTGGAAAGACCTCGGCTTTTGCATGGGCACGGGCGGCGTATTTGGCTGCCTGGCCATGTTGCTCGCCTTCCTTGGGCAATTGGTCGAAAAACACCTGCATCACGTGCCTTTGACCTTCACCGGGGCCAACGTGCTGAACGGACTGCAAAGCTTTCTGCTTTATGTGCCGGTGAGTTTTGTGCTGGAGGAAGTGGTCTTTCGTGGCGCCATCGATGCGCATGTTTTTCAACCCGGCGACAAAGGCCAGTGGTGGACCGCCTTCTTCGTATCCACCCTGTGGGGCTGGTGGCATTTGCCGATTACCGGTGCCACGGGAATTGTCCGGTTGTTGGCGCTCGTCGTTCTATTGCCCGGCGTTCACATTGCCATTGGCGTCTTTCTTTCCCTGGGCTGGCGCCGCAGCGGCAATCTGGCCGTGCCGGCCACCGTTCACGCCTTTGTGGATGCCGTGCGGAACATGCTTTAGCATTAACCGCAACTCTGCCCGGATTGCCGGGGACGATTGCACCGGTTCAACTGTTCAGCACCATCACGGCCCACTCATTGTTCACGGTCGAAAGCACGACCAGGCACTTGTCCACATTCACCGTCGTGGCATAGAGGTACAGCACGTCGATGTTTTCCTTGGCTAGTCTTTCGGTGATGTACTGCAACAGACCGGCCCGGTTTTCGCCTTCGGCGAGGATGACCCTGGCCTCCTCCACCTCCCAATGCTGCTCGCGCAATGCATCCATCATCCGCTGATGCTCGTTACTGACCAGTTGGATGACGGCGTCCGTCCCGCTTGCGGTGGCGATGACGGCTTCGAGTTTGACGCTTTTTTCCGCGATGCATTTGGCGACCTTGGCCAGCACGCCGGTCTGGTTGTTGACTTGGACGATTGCTTCCTTTGCCATTTTTGCCTTTATCATAAGGCCTCCCGCCGATTTGCCACGCAACCGCGCCACCGGCCCGTGGCGGTTTCCTGGTTCACTTTTACTTTACCACACCTCCATCAGTTTTGCTCCACTGAATTTCCGAAGGAAACAGGCCGGTTATTTTCACATCGCAATTGGCTTTTGGCAGTGCCTGAATTTGACGGCGTTGGCGCTGTGCGCCGAAACAATCGAGTCATAGACTCGACACTACATCTGTAGCTGCTCGATTATCCTTGCCAGAAACGACAAATCGGCGTTTGCTGTTGATGATTCGATTTCTCAGGATGATCTGGCTGAAACGATATTGGCAGTTTTGGGGCAAGCTGACAGGATTGCTCCTCATTCTCACGAGTTTGATCGCTGCCTATTGGTGGTTTTACAAGCTTGCTCCATTGGTGCATGTGGCCGACCCGCGATGGGTGGACGTACATTCTGAAAAAGCACGTTGGTTAGAAGAGCAGAAAGATTACAAACGTACTGGCAGGTATCCTGACTTATTTTTTATCGGTGACCGAATAGGGTATTATGGTGATAAAGTGTGGTTTCTCTGGTTGGTGGACAAGGCTGCTAAAGACAAGTTTCGCGTTTGTGGGTGCACCATGACTGCACTCGCGTTGATGTCAAACCAAGATACGAATTCATGGGTTGAATGGCTTAAAACCAACCGAACCCGAACGCAAGAGGAATGGATTCAGGACGGATTCTCCAAGTATGGAGTGTCAGTCCATTTTCCGCCAAGCACCAATGATGTCGAACCTTTGCTCAAAATAATCGGCGGAAAGACATGGAACTTTTTAGTCGGGGGGCCGCAAGGTACAAACGCGCCAGACGCGATCCCCAGCTATGTTCAATATAATGCGTTCCGATGGCTTCGGGATTCGGGTTTTAATCCCGTCAGCTTTGCCGTTTCAAACGCCACGGCAGTTGCCCCAAATAATCTAACAGTTGCCCTCATCAGATATTCCCAGTGGGAGGGTCGCTTTCCGCCAAGGAATGGTCTTGGCGTGCTTTCTTTTGGCGCGAAACCTGAAACAATGCCACTCCCGATGATTTTGGAACTCCGTTCTCTGACTGTAGTTTACACTTTAATAACGGTGCCTTTACTTGCGGGAATTGCACTCGTCTTTTTTTCGTGCAGAAAAAATCATCAACCCAATCAGGTGCCGGACTCAACGAATGCCGTTTAATCTTCCGCCTGTTCGCCGGTGTGGGCCGTTCTGTTGAGACATAGCCAATTCCATCCTTGCCAAGTGCATCGGCCTTGGGCATTTGAGCAGCTGAATGAGCCGGTCAAGCCAATCTCCGTTTCCAATCCGCGCCGCCGTTTTGCGGCAGCCGGGCCGGGCGCTGAAAATCGAGCGCCTGCAAATGGAAGGGCTGCGCGCCGATGAAGTTCTCGTGCGCCTCGTCGCCAGCGGGATTTGTCATACCGACATTGATTTTTGCGCCGGCGGATTTTCCGGACCGGTCATTCTGGGCCATGAAGGCGCCGGTGTGGTGGAGCGCGTCGGCAAGGCCGTCAAAGGCGTAAAACCCGGCGATCATGTCGTGCTGTCCTACCAATCCTGCGGCCGATGTCCGCCCTGCCGCCGGGGCCGGCCGGCGGATTGCGAGCGGTTCTGGGAGGCGAACTTCGGCCTTGCCCGGCTGGACGGCAGCAGTGCGTATTCCGGCAGCGTGCGCGGTCATTTCTTCGGCCAATCCTCCTTTGCCACCCATGCGCTGGCGACGGAACGGAATCTGGTGAAGGTGGCGAAGTCATTGCCACTGGAATTGCTGGCGCCGCTCGGGTGCGGACTGCAAACCGGCGCGGGCACGGTTATGAATTCACTGGCCGTTCGGCCCGGTTCGAGCCTGGCCGTCTTCGGCGCGGGCGCTGTCGGGCTGGCGGCAGTGATGGCCGCACGCCTCGTCCGCGCCCGAATTATCATCGCCGTGGACATCAAACCCCGGAGACTCAAGCTCGCTCGCGAATCAGGCGCCACCCACGTCATTGACAATCGCGGTGCCGACGTGGCCGCGAGCATCGCCGCCATTACCGGCAGCGGCGTGGATTACACGGTGGAAACCACCGGTGATGGCGAGTTGTTGCGACTCGCCACGGAATTGTTGAATCCGCGCGGCAAGGCGGCATTTCTGACCGGCGCCTCCGGCCCGGACAATTTGCCGGGCGGACGCAAGGCGTTAAGTGTGATTCAGGGCGACGCCGTGCCGCAGCAATTCATTCCCAAATTAATTCGGCTGTATCGCGCGGGCCGGTTTCCCTTCGACCGGCTGGTGAAATTCTACAATTTCAAAGACATCAACCGGGCCATCGCCGACGCCCGGAAGGGCGACACCATCAAACCCCTGCTGCGAATCAGCGAAAGTCGTTAAGGTTCCACTGCTGTTTCATTCCGGCGCCGCTTTTGTTAATCTCCGGTTCAATGAGTACACCTGATGAAACCGCTTTTGCGTGGGAACCGCTGACGCCGCGGGGCGTGGCGGCGTTTGCCCATGCCCGGTTCAGCCGGTTGTTCCTCGTGCAATTCGTCGTCGCCGCGCTCGCCGCCACGGCCATCGTCTGGTTCCTTTCCGCCAACTGTTTCCCGACGGTGCGCGCCGCCATCCGGAATTTGCCCGCCGCCGGCGCCATCCGTTCGGGCCGGTTGGATTGGCCCAGCCACACGCCGCAGGTTCTCGCCGAAGGCCGGTTTCTGGCATTTATTGTGGACCCGGAGCACAGCGGCCAGATTCATTCGACTGCCGACGTGCAAATCGAGTTCGGCCGGGAAACCGTCCGCGTATTTTCATTGCTCGGCTATCTTGAATGGAACTATCCGTCCGATTGGATCATCGCCTTCAACCGCACCGAACTGGAGCCGCTCTGGGGCGCGTGGGAACCGGAATGGCTGGCTATCACGGTCCTGGCCGTCGTTGTCGGCCTGATGTTGTTGTGGGCGGTGCTGGCGACGGTTTATTTTCTGCCGGCGTGGCTCGTCGGCTTTTTTGCGAATCGCAATCTGAATCTCCGTGCGAGTTGGAAGCTGTCCGGGGCGGCGTTGTTGCCGGGCGCGTTGCTGCTGTCCGCGGCGGTGGTGCTTTACGGCCTGGGCGCGCTGGATGTGGTTCAATTTTGTTTCATCTACGGAGCGCATTTCCCGTTGGGCTGGATTTATTTGTTTCTCAGCCAGCTTTTCCTGCCGCGCCTGGAATCCGCGCCAACGGAAGGAAATCCATTCTCGTCACGACCGGCATAGTTCGACAAAAACAGGTGGCCGGCAAAGAGGTGTTGGCGTGGCACTCTTGTCGAATGACAAATGACGAAACCATAATGACGAATTAAACCCCAAGCCCGAATGACAAATTTTTACCGGCGGCCCATTCAGGATTTGGTATTGGGCATTCTTTAGAAATTCGGATTTAAGGTTTAGGCATTAATTTATCCTCCTCATCGTACCTTCATTGACACCGGCTCGCTGCCTCTTTAGCCTGCGGCCATGTCGAAACTGCCGTTTGAACTCCTGCTGGCCCTGCGTTATCTGCGGCCCAAACGGTCTTTCGTCTCCATTATCACGCTCATTTCCATCGTCGGCGTCGCGCTCGGCGTGGCGGTGCTCATCATCGTCATCAGCGTCATGAGCGGGTTCGACCACGATCTGCGCGAGAAAATCCTCGGCTTCAATTCGCACCTTCAGGTTTTCAACAGCAGCGGCAAGCCGATGGCGGATTATGCCCGGGTGGCGGCCATCATCGCGTCCAACAAAAATGTCCGCGGCGTTTCGCCGCTGGTCATCGGCAAAGTACTGGTGGAAACGCAGGGCGAGACCAACAAACCGACGCTGGTGGACGCGCCGATATTGCGCGGCGTGGACCCGCAGGCTGAAGGCACCGTCAGCGTCCTGCCGCGGAGCATGATCGAGGGGAAATTTGATTTAAGCGGGCGCGGCGTGGTCGTCGGCAGCGGATTTGCCCGCAATCTCGGGCTGCACGTCGGCGACCGGCTGTCCATTTATTCGCCGCACGACATCGAGCAGATGCGCAAGAATCGCGGCAAGGCAAACGAGGAAGCCATTTTGCCGGAGGATTACGAGGTACGCGGGATTTTCGACGTGGGCTATTACGAATTCAACACGCTGTTCATCGTCACGTCGCTGGAGAACGCGCAGGATTTGTACAGTCTCGGCGATTCCGTGCATGAACTGGAAGTGACGTTGGCCGATCCTTACCAGGCAGCGGCGGTGAAACAGCAATTGGAACAGGCGCTCGGCAATGAATACTCCGCGACCACCTGGATGGAACAGAATTCCACCATCCTTAACGCCATTCTGGTCGAGAAGAACGTAATGTTTTACATCATGTTTTTCATCGTCGTGGTCGCCGCCTTCGGCATCACCTGTACGTTGATTACGTTCGTGGTGATGAAGACCAGCGAAATCGGCCTGATGAAAGCCGTGGGCGCTTCGCATAACCAGGTCATGTCTGTTTTCGTCCTGCAAAGCGTCATCGTCAGCATCTTCGGCGTCGCGGTTGGCCTCGGCCTGGGATTGTTCTCCCTGTACGTCCGCAATGATTTTCTGCATTTGATGGACCGCCTGACGGGATTCGAATTGTTTCCGGCGTCCATCTACGGTTTTACCGAATTGCCGGCACTGATTATTCCGCCGGACATCATGATTATTTGCGGCGGTTCGTTGTTTATCTGCCTGCTGGCGGCCATTTTGCCCGCCCGGCACGCCAGCAAAATGAACACCGTGGAGGCGCTGCACTATGAGTAAAACGGGAAACGCCGAACGCCGAACGCCGAACGCTGAACATCGAACCAGATGCCATCCGGCTTATCATTCGGCGTTCGATGTTCGATGTTCGATGTTCGATGTTTCTTTCAATTTCCACGGAGGCCGGTTATGAGCGCGCCTCTCCTTTCCGCCCGCGGCCTGACCAAGAATTACATTCTGGGCAAACGCGAAATTGAAGTATTGCGTGGCGTCAATCTCGACGTGGCGAGCGGCGAATTTCTCGCCTTGCAAGGGGCGTCCGGCGCCGGCAAAAGTACGTTACTCCATCTCATCGGCGGGCTGGACCAGCCGAACGCGGGCGAAATCCATTTTGCCGGCCAGAATCTCGCCGCGCTTTCGCAAAGTGAACTGGCCCAGGTCCGCCGCCGTCGCATCGGCTTCGTTTTCCAGGCGTATCATCTGTTGCCCGAACTCGACGCGTTGGAAAACGTCTGCCTGCCGGCGCGAATTGCGCGCCTGCCCGCGGTGCAGGCGGGGGCGCGCGGGCGCGACCTGCTCGCGCGCGTCGGCCTCAAGGACCGCCTGGAACACAAGCCCTACGAGCTTTCCGGCGGCGAACAGCAGCGCGTGGCTATCGCCCGCGCTCTCATCAACGAACCGGAATTGCTGCTGGCCGACGAACCAACCGGCAATCTGGATTCGCACACCGGCGGAGAAATCATCGAACTGCTCAAGAGCTTGCGCGCGGAGAAACAGACCACGCTCATCATCGCCACGCACGACACCAATGTGGCCGCCACCGCGCCCAAAGTCGTGCATCTCGTGGACGGGCAGATAAACGCGGGGTGACAGAGTGTTTTGTGGTGCTTCCCGACAGGTCGGGAAAGCACGGATACGAGGACGAGCTTTCCCCCGATCAAAGATGTGGAAATAATATCGGCCAAAAAAATAATCCCACGACTAAAATCTCTATCAATGCAGCACCTAGTAAAACTAACTTTCGAGGCGACTTGAATCCCGGATAAACCAATGTGCAAAAAGGCATAAACGCAACAAATGGATAGATGATGAATCCAAAAAACATGAATGCTTCTGCCATCGAATTCGTTTTGGTATGCCCAGTCACAAAAATCATGACTACAACAACAGCGATGTAGATGCCGAGCAAAAGACAAATCCACGCCCCAAGTTTTAGTAAGCTCTTCATTTAATTCAAAGTACTCATATTGCCTAACAGGCATTAGGCCAAACCTCGGCTTGGCCCAAGTCAGGAAGCAAGGCCGTTGCTTTCCGGCTCATGCACCAACAATATCGGGCTGACGCAAATGGTCAAGTGAGGGGTTTTGGCGTGATTCAGATTTTTGTGTAAATCGGCGCACTCTGCGGGTGAAAACGGTCGAGGAACGGCTCGCGGGTACGCTCGCCCCACCACCAGACGCCGCAACGCCGGTGTCCCCGCCAAATATCTGTGCTCATCTGTGGCTCAAACCGGTTTTTTGTTCCCACCCGCAAATGTCCGTTGAAAAACGGGCGGTTGGCGATTAAGTTGGCAGGTCATGCTGGAAGATCGTGATTATATGCGGCAGTCCGAATACAGGCCGCGCCTGTCGTTGACCGCCATTCTATTGATTGTCAACGCGGTGGTGTTTCTCGTCGAATGTCTGACTTCCGCAAATCCGGTCATGCTGACACCGACGAATCCGTTTTTTTACAATTACTTTGCGTTGAGCGTTGACGGCTTGCGGCACGGCTTCGTCTGGCAACTGCTCACGTACCAATTCATGCATGCCGGCCTGCTCCACATCCTGCTGAACAGTTGGGCCATCTTCGTTTTCGGTCGGGCCATCGAGGAAGCGCTCGGCGGAAGAAAATTTCTGACGCTGTTCCTGACCAGCGGCGTCGTGGGCGGGCTTTTTCAGGTGTTGGTGGCGTTGCTTTGGCCGCAACACTTCGGCGGGGCAGTCGTCGGCGCGTCGGCGGGCGCCTTCGGCCTGGTGGCGGCATTCGGCGTTCTGTTTCCGGAACGTGAACTGACGCTGCTGCTCTTCTTCATCATTCCCGTCCGGTTGAGTGCGAAAATGTTGCTGATGCTGTCCGCCGTGCTGGCGGTAACGGGCGTCGTTTTTTCCGAATCCATCTTCGGCGGCAACATCGCCAATGCCGCGCATCTGGGCGGAATGTTGGCCGGCGTAATTTTTGTGCGCTGGTTCGTTCGGAACCATTGGGGGGAACCGGATTATTCTTCGTCCCGGACCGGGGCCGGCGACTTCATCGCCCGTTGGGCTGGCAAAAGTCCGCTGTGGCGTTCGTCGGCGAATGAGCCGGACGAGGAACAGTCCACCGACGAATTTGTGAAGAGCGAGGTGGACCCCATCCTCGATAAAATTTCCCGGCACGGCATCCAGAGTTTGACCGCCCGCGAACGGAAAATTCTCGAGCAGGCGCGCAACCGGATGGCCAAACATTGATCTGGCGCAGTAGCCGCCGAGGTAACGAGGCGGATGTTGATGGAATTTTTTTGATAGAGTCGCCTCCTTACCTCGGCGCCTACTGTATTTCTAAAATTTTAACACGCCGAAACGCAGCGAAGGCGGCTCGACACCCGACATCCGACCCATTACCCTCGCGTCATGATCACGCGTTATTCCCGACCGGATATGCGGGGCATCTGGACCGACGAAAACAAGCTCCGCATCTGGCTGCAAATCGAACTACTCGCCAGCGAAGCGCTCGTTGACGAAGGCATCGTGCCCAAGGCCGACTTCGCGAAGCTGAAAGCCGGCGCGGAAAAATGGCTGGCCGATCTGCCCGGGCTCGTCGCGCGCCAGAAGGAACTGGAGAAGACGCTCAACCACGACGTCATCGCTTTCACTCAGGCCGTTGCCGAAAAGGTTAATCACCCGGCCAGCCGCTGGTTCCATTTTGGCCTGACCAGCAGCGATGTGATTGACACCGCGTTCGCCGTCCAGATGGTGCAGTCGGCGGACATCCTGCTTCAGGATGTGCAGGCCCTGCGCGCCTCCATCGCTAAACAGGCGCGCAAATACAAGTTCACACCCTGCATCGGCCGCAGCCACGGCATCCATGCCGAGCCAACGACCTTTGGCCTCAAGCTCGCGCTCATGCACGATGAATTTGACCGCGCCCTCGAACGCCTGGTGGCCGTGCGCGAACGCGTGGCCGTGGGCAAGCTGTCCGGTGCCGTTGGTACCAGCGCCCACCTGTCGCCGGCGGTCGAGGCGGCGGTCTGCAAACAACTCGGCCTGCAACCCGCGCCGATTGCCACCCAGGTCGTCCAGCGCGACATCCATGCCGAATTTCAAACCACACTGGCCCTCATCGGCGCGAGCATCGAGCGCTGGGCCGTCGAATTCCGTCATCTTCAGCGCACCGAGGTGCTGGAAGCCGAAGAGCCGTTCACGAAAGGCCAAAAAGGCAGCAGCGCCATGCCGCACAAGCGCAATCCCATCACCTGGGAACGTCTCACCGGCCTCGCCCGCGTGCTCCGCGGCAACGCCATCGCCGCGCTGGAAAACGTCGCCCTCTGGCACGAACGCGACATCAGCCACAGCAGCGTCGAGCGCATCATCTTCCCCGATTCCTGCACGCTACTCGATTACATGTTCGGCCTGCTCATCCGGCTCATGGACGGTCTCAATGTTTATCCGGAGAACATGAAAAAGAACCTCGGCCTGAGCCTGGGCATGTGGAATTCGCAGACCGTTTTGCTGGCGCTCATCAAAAAAGGCCTGACCCGGGAAGCCGCGTACAAACTGGTCCAGGACGCGGCGATGAAAACCTGGGAAGTCAAACACGCCGGGCGCGACGACGCGGACTTTGTGGAGCAATTGAAGGCCGATCCAGCCGTGGCGAAACATTTCAAGAAGGGCGAACTGGAGAAACTCTGCTCGCTCGACTTCCATTTCAAGGAAGTCAACAGCCGGTTTAAAAAATTGGGGCTGTAACTACAAAACTATACGTGTTGATAATGAACCGGGTTGATAAATTTCTAGATAAATGCAAGAGGCACAAGATTGTGTCGGTATTTGTCGTTGTTGGCATCATTGTGATTGCCATAGGCAGTTTTACGGATGCGTTGCAAAAGATTGTCGCGCCATTTAGGAAACAGGAGCCTGTTAAAGTCCTGTTGGTTCAAGGGACAGACACTCGCCCTATTAAAGACCGAATTCGGTCATATCTGCGGACAGTAAATCCAAAAATTATTGAGTTACTCGATTCCGGGCAGCCTTCTGTCGCAGTCATGATAAATACGGTCAACCAGCCAGCATTGGTTGAGCTTCAAAAAGACCCAGATTTCGGTGAATATCTAGAGGTGCATAGCACAGGATCTGTATCGACTGGTGCTCACAATACCATCGGTGGTCACTTAAACGATTTACAAGATGTTGGAATGTTGAACGGCTATGAGTTCGTATTCAAAGATAGACTGAAGTTGGAATAGAGCCTGACAAGAGGATAGACTGCAAGCCCATTTCGGTTCACTTCCAACAATTCCACCGCGTCATACTGTAAGAAATCCCAAAGGGATTCTGATTTGCCAACTCAATTTCCCGTCTTCAATTCCACCACGTCGTGGGGGGCGGCTTCCTTCATGCCGGCGGGTTTAAGGTTTCTCCGCCACCACTTTGCCATCGCGCCAAATGTAAATAGGTGTGCCGTAGATGCGAGCAGTCTTTCGAGCAACCTGACCGGCACGCCGGAGCGCACGTTCAGCCAAGGTTGGAAAACCTTTTGAGCGACTTTTTCCGTTCTTCATTTTCATTCGCTTTTCTCTAACAGCACAGGCCTGTCACTGGAATTATCATACACCTCCCACGAATTCGCCAGCGATTTGTAAGCGGTCTCAAAATTTTTCCAGCCGCGTTCGAAACGGCGCAAAACGTCTTTATTGGGAACGTCGTGGCCGCCTTGTTTCACGCGGGCGGCGATGCGCCGCAATGCCAGTTGTACTGAAGCCAGCCGCAGAAAAATGATTTCGATGCGATAGCCGGCGGATTTCCAGCGTTTGAGCCTGCTGGTATAAGTCAACCCGCTTAACGTGCTTTCAAAAGCAAAGTCCTGCCGCGTTTTGGCGAGCCGGTCAAGTTCACCAAGTATAAGCCGGCCCGCAGCCAATGCGGCCAGGTCAGGTTTCAACGGCGACAGTCCGGCGGCAAGTAAATCGGCATTCACGAAATGAATCACGCCCGCATCCTTCGGCAAAAATTCCCGGGCGAAGGTTGTTTTTCCCGCGCCGTTCGGTCCGGCAATGATGATGCAGCGAGGGGAATGCATTCGTAAAAATCAGCAGGTTCAATTTCCCGTCTTCAATTCCACCACGTCGTGGGGGGCGGCTTCCTTCATGCCGGCGGGACTGACGCGGATGTACCGCGCCTTTTGCCGGAGTTGTTCCAGATTCGTCGCACCGAGATAGCCCATACCGCTCTGGATGCCGCCGATGAGCTGGGCCAACACCCGGTCCACCGAGCCGCACGCTTCCTTGAGCGCTTCGATGCCTTCGGCGGCGACCTTTTGCGTGGGGTTCGCCGGCTGGCCGTAGCGCGCCGCCGAGCCGGCCTTCATCGCCGCAAAACTGCCCATGCCGCGGTATTGCTTGTAAAGTTTGCCGCCGATTTCCATAACGTCGCCGGGCGCCTCGTTGCAACCGGCAAAAATGCCGCCGCAAATCACCGCCTGCGCCAGCGTCAGCGCCTTCACAATGTCGCCGGACTTCACAATCCCGCCGTCGGCCAGAATGGTGACTTTTTTCTTCGCCGCCGCTTGCGAACAAACGTAAAGCGCCGTCATCTGCGGTATGCCCACCCCGGCGACGATGCGCGTGGTGCAAATGGAACCCGGGCCCTGTCCCACCTTGATGGCATTGGCGCCGCAATCGGCGAGATATTCCACGCCCGCCGCGCTGGTGACGTTGCCGGCAATGAGGGGCAATTTCGGAAACGCGCTGCGCAGCACTTTCACCGTGTCGCCCACGCCCCGGCTGTGGCCGTGCGCGGTGGAAACGGCAATGACATCCACGCCGCGTTCCACGAGGCCGCCGACGTGGGTCAAAATGCGTTCGCGGTCGAGTTCGCCAAACGCGTTGCGCGTGGCCGAGACCGCCGCGCCGCAAATGAGGTGAAACCGCGCGTCGCGCGCCGGTTTGAACTGCGCCCGGCGTTCCTGGGTAATGCGCTCGATGTCGCTCATCGTGAACAGGCCGCGCAAATGGTCGTGGTCATCCACCACCAGCAGTTTGTGGATGCCCAGATGTTCGTTGAAAAATTTGTCGGCGCGCGCGATGGGGTCCTTGCCGAGTTCCTTCTGGGTGATGGTATGGACCTGGGCGCGCGGCGTGAGGGCATCGGCGACCTTGCGCTTGGCGTAACGCGGCCTGACGACGTGACCGGACAACAAACCGACGAGTTTGCCTTTTCCATCCACGACCGGGAAAGTGCTGAAACCGAATTTTTTCTGTTCAATCAACGCCAGCACGTCGCCGATGAGCTGATCGGGCGTGACTTTGATGGGTTCTTGAATCAGGCCGTGGACGTGGTTTTTGACGCGGCTGACCTCGGAAAGCTGCTGGCGTTCCGGCATGTTGTAGTGGATGAGACCCAGACCGCCGTTGGCCGCCATGGCGATGGCCATGCGCGACTCGGTCACCGTGTCCATGTCCGACGAAATGACCGGGATATTGAGGTTCAGATTTTCCGCGATTCGGGTATCGAGCTGCGTGTCGCGCGGTAGAATCTCCGAATACAACGTTGCCAGGGTGACGTCGTCAAAAGTCAGGGCGAGCTTGTTGTTCGCAGGGAAAAATTGATCCGCCGGTTGATAAAACGGGTCGTCGATTCTGGAATTGCGCGTGGCTGCCATGTCGGAAAATGAAGCAAGACCCGCGGCGTTGGCAAGACAATTTTGAAGTCAGGTTTGAGCCGGCGGAGTGCCCGTCGGCGGTTTGGCCGGCGGGGTGTGCACGGCGAGCCGGTGCGAAGAGTCGGCATCCGTCGCCTTGCCGCTGAGGAGATCGTTGATGACCTGAATCAACTTTCCAGGTGTACAACTCGATTTCAGCAGGGCTCTTTCCGCGCCGATGGCTGCGGCTTCCTGCGCCAACCTTGTCATGTGGGCGTTGGAAAGAATGATCACCGGGATCTCCTTGAGGGCGGGATTGGAACGGATGTATTTAAGAACGTCAACGCCGTTGAACTTGGGCATCATCAGGTCCAGTACCACCACGTCGGGCCTTAGCGCCGCCAACATCTTTACGGCCTTTAACCCGTCTTCCGCCACCTCAACGCCGAATCCCTCGCGCAAGAGCTTCGCGCGATACACCTGCACCACTACTGAATCATCCTCGACGAGAAATATCGTTGTCATGGCCGAATTCGTCCGCCGCCGACCCCTTTATGCCCGAAGCGTTTAAAATTATAAAACGACCCGCGCGCGGTTGGAAAGAAAAAAGCGGCTTGCTCTTTCACCGCCGACCGAAATATTTCAGCACAGGATAACAACGAACGCTTAAGCGGCGGGGATTTTCAGTTTTGCCCCCACTACAATCCGGTCGCTCTTCAAACCATTGGCCGCTTTAAGGGCTTTGACTGTAGTTCCGTGGGCTTTGGCAATGCGCGTCAGGCTGTCACCGGATTTGACCACGTAAATGGTTTCAGCCGGAACCGGGGCAATACTTTCTTTGGGCTCCACCTGGGCAGGCTGGCTGGTGACGATAGGATTCGGTTGTGGAGCCGGTGTGGAGTTCTGTACCACCATGGGAACTGTGGTTGTCCAGGATGCCGGGACGCCCGTGGCTTGGGCAGTCTTTTTGGCTGGCGGTGTGGTCGTCGGTGCGGCCGTCGTTTTCTCACTCATGCACCCTTCAATCAGCAGGCCGACCAGCAGGATTACGAGGGCAACCACGGCAGCAATAAATCCCTTTTTAAACCGTTCCCGGCGGCGTTGTTGGCTGTCCGCTTGCTGCAAGCAGGTCGGGATCTGGAAAGGATTCGACGGATTAACGATATTCATAGTCTCATCACAGGTGATAGCATGGCTAATGCCAGAAACGGCGGAAAATCTGACAGGTGAATTAAAAAAATTCAGCGCCTGAATCAGGATGACTTGGACCGGGTCAAACTGTCCAATTCCTGAACTGAGACACCGGCAATAAGCAATTTTGACTTCTAAATTACTGCACGAACCTCTGCTCTTTCAGCCAGAACAGGCAGTCGCCCGTCCAAGGCAGCGGGTGGGTAAACGGAGGTTTGTCACCGAGACCCAAACCGTGCCGGCCTTTTTGGTAGATATGTAGATCAAATGGTACATGATTTTTGCGCAACGCCTCGGCGAACAGCAGGCTGTTCTCCACCGGAACGCCTTTGTCTTCGAACGTCTGCCAGACGAAACACGGCGGCGTGTTCGTCGTCACCTGCAACTCACTGGAAGCCAGCCGGACCAGTTCCGGCGACGGATTGGCACCGAGCAGATTGGTTTTGGATCCCTGGTGTGCGTATTCACCCATGGTGATGACCGGATAGCAAAGGATGCCGAGGTCCGGACGCGAGCTCTGGCGTTCAACAGAGTCGGGCGAGTTGGTATTGCCGGAATCAAAATGCGTCAGGACCATCGAAGCCAGATGGCCGCCCGCCGACGAGCCCATGATGCCGACGCGGTGCGGATCAATTGTATATTCCGCTGCGTGCGCCCGGACCCAGCGCACGGCGCGCGTTCCATCTTCAAACTCCGCCGGATAATGGTAACCGTCCGGGCCCAGCCGGTATTTCAACACAAAGCAGGTCACGCCGTGCTGATTCAGCCACAATGCGTAATCCTTTCCCTCATGCGCCGCGAGATGGGTGTAGCTACCGCCCGGACAAATCACCATCGCCGCGCCGGTCACGTTTGTGCTGTCCGGCAGGTACGGCGTGAGGGTCGGGCTGTCGTTGGTGGAATGGCCCAGCGCGCCGGGCGCACCGTCCGGCCAGAGGGGAATCGGCGCTGATACTTCTGCGCACAGAAAAAATGGGAACGCAACCACCGCCGTCAAGACCAGGAAAGTTTTCATATCAAGTTGCAGCAAAACCGTCGTTTCCGTTTGAAATACCAGCCGGGCGATTTCGTGTCAAACAACGGTGACAATGCCGGCCGGCTTATTCCGGCAGTCCGCGGCCCTTCGTTTCCGGCGCGAACGGCAGAATCAACAATCCCACCAGATAAATCACCGCCACGGCGCTGGCAGCACGTCCAAAACCGCCCAGCGCCGCCACCAGGTAGCCGGTCACAAACGGACCGGTCGACGCCAGGACCCGTCCGGCGTTGAAACAGAAACCGGCACCCGTCGCGCGAATACGCGTGGGATACAACTCCGGCAGGTAAATCGGGAAGCCGCTGAAAATGCCGTTGTTAAAAAAACCCAGCAACGGCAACAGCATCAGCACCTGCCCGTAGGAATGCGGCGCCAGAAAGGTCGCCGGCAACATTACCAGGCTGCCCAGGCACATGACCGCGAAACTCCACCGCCGACCGATGCGTTCCGCCAGCGGACCGAAACTGAGATAGCCGGCCAGGGCTCCGACATTCAACAGCATGGCGGCATAACTGACGCGCTCCGCCAGTTTGTCGCCGCTCAGACCCTGCAAGTCCGGCAAGGCGCGGACGAGTGTCGGCGTCCAGTTCGTCGCCCCCCACAAACCAAACACGGCCACAAACGCCAGTCCCGAACCAACCAGCGTGGCGCGAACGAGTCCCGGGGCAAACAGCTCCGCCAGTTTCGACGCCGGCTGACCGCCGGTTTGCTCTGCTTCTGCGCGCGCCTTGACCCAGCGTTCCGGTTCTCTGACCCAAATGAAAACGAAGACGGCCACGACGGCCGGCGCAACGCCCACAACGAACATCGGCCGCCAGCCGAAGTCGCGCAGCAGCAAATTGAGGACAGCCGCCACCAGAAATCCACCCGCCCAGGCCGATTGCAACAAGCCCGCCGCCCGGGTGCGTTTGTCCTCCGGCCACACCTCGGCCACCAGCGCCGCGCCCGCCGCCCATTCCCCGCCAATGCCCAATGCCGTGACGAACCGGAACAACGCCAGTTGCCACCAGGTTTGCGACAACGCCGCCAGCCCGGTAAACAGGGCGTAAATCAAAATGGTCACCGTCAGCGTTCTCGTCCGGCCAAAACGGTCTGCCAGGATGCCAAACAGGACTCCGCCCAAAGCCCAGCCGATCAGAAAGATTGAAAAAATGATTCCCCCGTACCAGCCGATAGTGTCGGCGGCGACGGGCCCGCCGCCGGCGGGGCGCAGGAGTTCGCTCAACGCCGGTTGCAGCACCAGGGTGTAGATGGTGGCATCCATGGAGTCGAACACCCATCCCAGCCAGGCGACCAGCAACACCAGCCATTGGTAACGTGTGACTCCGGAAAACAAAGAATCTGATTTCACCCGCCGCCAGGGTAACAGAATCACCCGCCCGGGAAAAGCGCGACCCGACGGCCCCTGATTGACTCCCTTTCTCTGCGCTCCTACCTTCCCCACATGTTCGAACTTGTCGCACCCTTCAAACCCGCCGGAGACCAGCCGCAGGCCATTGCGAAGCTGACCGACGGTTTGTTGTCCGGCGCGAAACATCAGGTGCTGCTCGGCGTCACCGGTTCGGGTAAAACTTTTACCATTGCCAACGTCATCAAAAACGTGGACAAGCCGACGCTGGTCATCTCCCACAACAAAACGCTGGCCGCGCAGCTCTACGCCGAGTTCAAAAGTTTCTTCCCCCGCAACGCCGTCGAATATTTCGTCAGCTACTTCGATTATTACCAGCCGGAAGCCTACATTCCGCGCACCGACACGTTCATTGAAAAGGATTCCAGCCGGAACGAGGAAATCGAACGCCTGCGGCTTTCTACGATGAGTTCGCTGTTCTCGCGGCGCGACGTCATCGTCGTCGCCAGCGTATCGTGCATTTACGGCATCGGCAGCAAAGAGGATTACACGGCCATGGTCATCCCGGTCCGCGTCGGCATGGAATTGTCGCGCGAACAGTTTCTCACGCGCCTTGTGGAGCTGCTTTACGACCGGAACGACATTACTTTTGAGCGCGGCCAGTTCCGCGTGCGCGGCGACACGGTGGAATTGCGTCCGGCGGGGCGGGAAGACGGGCTGCGGGTGGAATTTTTCGGCGAAACCATTGAACGCCTCACGCGCTTTGAACCGCTCACCGGCAATAAAATTGAAACGCTCGAAGCCGTCACCATTTTCCCGGCCAAACAGTTCGTCACCACCGGCGACAAAATGAAACGCGCTGTCGTCGCTATCCGCGAAGAACTCGGCGAACGCATCGCCTGGTTCGAGAAAAACGGCAAACTGCTCGAAGCCCAACGCATCAAGCAACGGACGGAATACGATTTGGAAATGATGGAGGAAATGGGCGTTTGTTCCGGCATTGAAAATTACTCGCGCCACATTGCCGGACGCGCGCCCGGCTCGCAGCCTTGTACGCTGTTTGATTTTTTCCCGAGCGACTATTTGCTCGTGATTGACGAATCGCACGCCACCGTCCCGCAAATCGGCGGGATGTACGAAGGCGACCGTTCGCGCAAGACCGTCCTGGTGGATTACGGGTTCCGGCTGCCGAGCGCGCTGGACAATCGCCCGCTGAATTTTCTGGAATTTCAGTCCATGCAAAACCAGACGATTTACGTGAGCGCAACCCCCGCGCTGCGGGAAATCGAGTGGGCCAGGCAGAGCGCCAACCCAACCGCTCCGAACCAATCCGCAATCCGCAACCCCCAATCCGCAAGGGAACGGCCCGGCGTGGTTGAACTCGTCGTGCGGCCGACGGGTTTGGTGGACCCGAAGGTCACGCTCAAGCCGCTCAAGGGTCAGATTGACGATCTCATCGAGGAGTGCCGTCGGCGTGCCGACGCGAAGGAACGCGTGCTGGTCACGACGCTCACCAAACGCACCGCCGAGGAATTGACGGATTATCTGCGCGACATCGGTGTGAACGTCCGCTACCTGCACAGCGAAATTGACGCCATCGAACGCGTCGAGATTTTGCGCGCGTTACGCAAGGGCGAATTCGACGTGCTGGTCGGCATCAATCTGCTTCGCGAAGGACTCGACCTGCCGGAAGTTTCGCTCGTAGCGATTCTCGATGCGGACAAGGAAGGTTTTTTACGGAGCGAGACGAGCTTGATTCAGACTGCCGGTCGTGCCGCCCGCCATCTGAACGGCGAGGTAATTCTCTATGCCGACATGATGACCGACAGCATCAAAAAATTTCTGGCGGTCACCGAATATCGCCGCAAACGTCAGCTTGAATACAACCGCGAGCACCACATCACGCCGCGCAGTGTCAGTCGCGCCGTCGAGGAAAGCCTGGCCACCTATGAATCGAAGCGCCTGGAAGCCGACGCTGTCCTCCACGACGCCGGCATGGACGTGGACCTGACCGGGACCATCAACGAACTCGAAGACGAAATGCTGGCGGCCGCCAACGAGTTGAAGTTCGAGAAGGCGGCCCTGCTGCGGGACCAGATCAAGGAACTCAAACGGATGATGAACGGCGGTGGACCGGCGCGGGAACCAAATCCGCAACCGGCGAATTATCGGAAGAAACCCCAACGGAGCCGTGCCGGGGAAAGGCCATTTTAAGCCGGTAAACACCGGGAAAACAGCCATTAATCGGCACGTTCTGTGCTGCACATTCAACGTTTTGAACTCTCCGGCATCGTCTTCGACGACGATAACGCCGGGAACAAAGGAACCGTTTTATGACGATGATTCCAGGCTTATTGGCCGGCATGGTAAATACGGAGAACGCGCTTCGGGCGTTGATCCCTTCCGGCACCACTGTTTCTCAATTCCTGATTTATTTCGGCGCCCTTTTCGTGGTGGCGCTGGTGGTTTTCGGCTGGGCGGTCTATCGCACGCAACGCGGCCAACGGCGCTCGCGCCGTCAACATTTGAAGGCGGCGGCAAAATACCAACCACTTCCGGAATACCAGTCGCGCCGGCCAACCCTGGCGGAAGCCGGCGGATTGCCACCCATTCGCACCGGGAAACAGCCTCCCTCGCCGGCCTGAGGCAGGCACATCAAGGGCAGGGACCGGGCAATAAAAGAAAGGAACCAACGAAGGCGATGAATTACAGGAATCCGACAAGCAGCGGAAAGGCGCTTGGTTTTTCCGGCGAAAGCCAGTTTCAAGGCGCCTGAATTATTATGAGAATTTGTGTCTTGTCGGCACGTTTACTGCTTACTACTAATTCAATAAACCCGGTCATCAGATTAGTCAGGGCGTGTTTGCAACTATTGTCCCAAACAATTGAATTATGAACACTGAAGAAGCCAAACAACTCATCCAGGAACTCGAAAAGCTCCGTCGTCAAACCTACCGTTTACGTCTGCTCACCCTCATCGCGCTGCTCACCATCGTCTTTACCGGCGTGAGCGCCATCATCGAGTCGGTTTACGGTCTTACTCAGGCCGGCCCGCGGCAGGAGATCTTTCTCAGCAATCTGAACACCAACCTGCAACGGGACCTCCTGCCCCTCATTCAGAAAATTGCCGGACGCGCGGTTGACCGGCTCAAACCGGCGGTGGAGAAGGAATTGCAGGATATCAACGGCCGTGCCCCGGAGGTTGCCGATGTGGCCCTGAATGAATTGGACGAGATGGGCAACGAGCTCACGGTTGACGCCGGCAAAGTTCTCGACCAGACGGTCAATGGCGTCCTGCAAAAGCGGGAAGGCAAATTGCGCCGGATGTATCCCGGCATTTATGACAAACAGATCGATGTTTTGCTGAATAACCTGGCCCTCGAAGCCGAGGACCAGCTCTCCCAGAGCGGCGAGAATCTTTTCAATCCCCATTTGAATTCCGTTCAAAATATCCTGAGCGACCTCGAAAAAATCCAAAAAAACGAGCCGGTTGATTCCGTCAAAGACGTCGATGCCTGGCAGGTGGCTTACATGTTTATGGATGTGTTCGTACACGAATTCAAGGACATGGGGCCGCCGGAACCGCTCAACCCCAAGGCCGTTGAACCCCAAAAATCTGAACTCAGGAAGACCAAGGAGACCAAGAAATGAATACTGAACCAACCCCCGCCGCCCCCAAGCAAACCGCCCAGACCGGCGAAGCGGTTCTGGCCGACTATCTGGCCCAAGAATTGCCCAAGGCTCGTTTGCTCTACAAACGCACGCGAATCATCTGCGTGGCCTTGATCGTCTTCATCGCTGTTTACATCGGCACCATCACCACCATCATGGTCAGCTTCTTTCAACCGCCGGCGGCGGCCGAGGTGGCCAGCGGCATGCTAACCCTGCACACCATGAAAGACGGCCCGATCCTGGCCGCGAAAGTCGAGTGGGAAATTCCCCACATTATTCACGAGGTGCCCGATTATCTCATCAACGAGGTGCCCGTGTATCGAAAGGAATTGCAACAGTCACTGGAAGCGGATTACGAGGCGTATTGCAATTCACTCAGCAAGGACCTGGGTGCTCAACTGGATACGTTCATCGACGATCACCCGGCCGAAATCAAAACGCTGCTGGAAAATGCGAACGACCGTGACACCATCCGGAAGACCCTGCCGGATTTTGACAAGACGATTGCCGGCTGCATGAAAAACGATCCGGAAGGCCAGGCGTTGCGGGAACATATTGACGAATGGGCGGCCGCGTTGAAGGAAGTCGAAAAACGCATGGACCACCTGGCCAATGACAGCAACCTGACTCCGGAAGAGCAGAAGGCGCGTTACGCCCTCGCCCTGTTGTCAAAGGTCATTGCCGCCAACACCAAAATGCCCGAGGAGAATCCTGCGCCCGTGGTTAAGCCAATAGCGCCGAAAACCAAACAGAAGTCCCGATAAAAAATCACCCGGACATTGATTGTTCCATTGCACCGGATTGGCGCAATTGGCGGCCCGTCGTTGAATGAAGTGTATTTGAACATTTGCATCAGCCCGATTGCATACCGGTGAAGAAAGGGACAAACCGTCAGTTGCCGCAGCCGGCTGCTTGACCGGCTGAACCGCAGATGAGAAGTTGGCGCAGTTCTCATGCACGGGACCAGTGATCCAAATCAGATGGTGGCCGGCTTGGGGTTGGTTTTTTTGCTCCTTGCCGGATTGTGGCGGTTTATCAATTGGGTCCGCGAAGCACCCCAGCACCCTGATCCGTGGGACGCCGAACTGGGGCATAAATTGGAGGACCCGGAAGCCGTGGAAATTTGCCACCATTGTTTAACTCCACAGCCTCACAACGCGTGGTTTTGTGAGCACTGTGGTTGTGCCGTCGGACCTTACAACAATCTGATGCCCTATGTGAACGTGTTCTCCGAGGGCGAGGTGTTTCGAAACGGTGTCACCGACCGGTTTCGCAACCGGCCGGTAATTTTGATCGGTTATTTTCTTATCTCCCTGAGTGCTTATGCTGTTTTCGCGCCGTTGTTTTGGATTTTTCTTTTAAAAAATCTGAAACGGCCGAAGGAAGAAAGCTCAAGCGGACAGCCGAAAGATATTCTCTGACCCGGGTGCAGCTCGTGTCACTTCGCCGGCACGTATGCGCCGTGGTTCAGGCGGTTGTCTGGTCAATATCGGGCTGGGAGCCGGCCAGGGTCGTTTCATACCACAGGCTGATGAGTTCGCTCAGGCTTTGCAGCCATGGCAGCACGCGGTTTTCCAGCGCGTTGGAGAGTGGAATGGTGTCTTCCGAATGACAGGCTTCGTTCACGTCCCGGATGATGGCGGCGATTTGCTCCAGTTGCCACTTGCGGAGTTGGACGAGTGAAGTGTGATTGTCGAATGATGCACTGGTGTCTTCCGGCAACAGGCTCAGGGTAATCACCGGCTCTTTGAGAACCGCGGCCAGATTCCACCAGACTTCGTGCGCCACCCGGCCGGCGTTGATGAGAACGAGCGTGAGCGCGGTTTCAACGCATTCCCGGGCGAGCTCGGTTTGTTGCAGCGCCTTCCGCAGCAGCAGGAGGGAAGAATCTTCCAAAGCGACGGTTCCGGCTTCAACGCGACTGAATGATTTGTGATTCAACAAAGGCAGACCAAGGTTGATCGGTTGGCCGTCAACGTTCAGGAAATACAGGATGCGATGCCGTTCCAGGGCGAGCGTTTCGAGATGGCAGCGAATGGCATTGAGCGAGCGGTGCGCGAACGGCAGTTCCACCGGCAAACCATCAAGCGTTATTTCAATCTCATTACAAGTCCCCGGGGCGTCAAATGGGAATTTGTCCATATTTTCATCGAAAATATGCATACCGTGTGCCTTAAAACGGGATTGGCCGGGAAAGTTATTCACAGGCCTGCCCGGGAGAACCCTTTGTCCTCCGGCCAGCGCTGCGATCGTTCGATGTGGCCGGGCGTGGTGGTGTCGGGCGGGCCGCCACGAGTGGGAATCCGATGTCGCAAGAGCGTGCCTGGTTTGGTGGTGGCCAAACCCCGACGCGGAAACCGAATCCGTACTGGTCTCAGGAGTCGGTCGATCTGGGCGGGGCTGATGGCCAAGAGCAGCTGTCGAACGTGTGGGTCGAGCGGGCCTTGGAGTTGCTCATCGAAGCCCAACCATTCGGCAGTGCGGCTTTGAGCAGTTTGGAACACAGTTGATCGCTGGCCAACCAGATCGCCTTGAGCGGGGGCAAGACCAACTCCGGGGGATAGGTCGGCCACGGCCCTTTGCATAGCGGCCGATTCAGTAACTTTAAGGCCGTCTTGCGATGATAGCCGCAGATGGCACAAAATTCGTCGAGAATACGAATCTTGTGCAGGCGACCGGCACGCTGATAACGGCCGTAGATGGTATGCAGATATTCCCGTTTGCTGGGCAAACTCATGTTCGTTATTTGGGTAACCACGAACTTGAGTCAACGTATCGCTGAACCCCTCGTCCAGCTCCCAGCCCCGGTAACCTTTAATTTGAGTCAAGTCGGGCAATGACCTGATTATTCTTTTCTTATTGCATTCGCACCCGGCTTGATTAGAATTTGCGGCTCTATTTATCAAAACTAATTGTGAACGCTGAACTTTGCAAAAAAGCCGTCGAAAAAGTCGGCAACCCGAATGTCCTGGTGAACCTCATTTCCCGCCGGGTGCGCCAGTTGAGCTCCGGCGGCGGCGGTCAGAGCCGTCCGCTGATCAGCGACGTGGGAAATCTCGGCGCGGCCGACATCGCCTTGCGCGAACTGCTCGAGGACAAAATCGGCTGGGAAATGCCCGAACCGGCCGAGTTAACCCGCCCCCAGCCCAGGAAGCGCAAGAAACGCTAAAATTCAAATGTTGAAGGCAGAATGAAGAGTGAAGAAATGATTCATTCTGCACCGGTTTGTTGATTTCTTCCCGCTTCATTCTGCATTTGAAGTGACGGTTTTGTTTCTGCATTCTTCCTTTTTCATTCTACATTAATTTCATGGCCGACATCGTGACCAATGCCAAGGCGCGCCGGGATTATCATATTCTGGAAACCTTCGAGGCGGGCATCGTCTTGCACGGCACGGAGGTCAAATCGCTGCGCGCCGGCAAGGGACAGATTGCCGACGCCTTTGCGCGCGTGGAGAAGGACGAGGTCTGGCTTTACAACGCGCACATAGACGAATACGCGCAAGGCAATCGTCAAAATCACCAGCCCAAGGCCCCGCGCAAACTGCTCCTGCACAAATCGGAAATCCGGAAGCTGTTCGGCCTGGCGGCGGTGAAGGGCAACGCGCTCGTGCCCCTAGCATTCTATTGGAAGAACGGCAAGGTGAAAGTCGCGCTGGCCGTCGGCAAGGGCAAGCAGCAGTTCGACAAACGCGAGGATTTAAAAAAACGCGAGTCCGACCGCGAACTCAAGCGCGCGCAAATGAAACGGCTCAAGGGAAGGAAATAAACGAGGATGGAAGTGGAAAATTGAGACGGAAACAAAAAGAGGATGGCATTTGATCGCCATCCTCCATTTTCAATCTTCTATCCTCGTCGAAAAATCAGGCCTTGGCGGGTGCGGCCGCTTCGGGCTTGGTCCAATTCCGTTTAGGCGCTTTGGTAACGAGGCCTTTTTTGATGGCGCTGGCCGAGACGTTGATGTAGCGGATTTCGCCGCCGGGCAAACGGGCTTTCACGCGTTGCAAATTCGGCATGAATTTCCGCTTGGTGATGGCGGTGATGTGCGTACCGATACCACCCTGTTTCTTGGGTTTACCACTGCGCCAGATGATGCTGCCTTTCATCGGGCGTTTGCCGGTCAATTCACAAATGCGTGACATACAATTTCTTAAAATTAAGGAACGAAAAGGATAGCAGCCACTCGCCTAGTGGCAAGCACATTTTCGGCAGTGTCCTGATTTGTAGACGACGAGGTAACGAGTCGTTTGCGCCAGCACTCCTTACGTCGTGCCCTACAATCAAATTAGGGCACGACTATATTTTCGACAGATTCTACGTGCCTTTGGTCGCCCGGGTTTGTATTTTGACCCCGTTTTATGGCCACGGTCAAACCCTTTGCCGCGCTGCGGCCGGACCCCAAACTGGCCGCGCGCATCTGCGAATTGCCCTACGACGTGATGTCGTCGGACGAAGCGCGGGAAATCGCCGCTGGCAATCCGCTCAGCTTTCTCCACGTCAGCAAACCGGAAATTGACCTGCCGCCGGGGACGAACCCCACGGCGCCGGAAGTTTATGCGAAGGGCCGGGACAATTTTCAAAAGCTCATCCATGACGGGGTGCTGAAGCAGGACACGCAACCGTGTTTTTATCTTTACCGGCAGATAATGGGCAAACATACGCAGGTCGGCCTGGTCGCCACGGTGAGTTGCGAGGAATACCTGCGCGAGACCATCAAAAAGCACGAGCTGACGCGGCCCGACAAGGTGGACGACCGCGCCCGGCACATCGAAACCCTGAATGCGCAGACCGGGCCCGTTTTTTTGACCTACCGCGCCGACGCCGACCTCGATAAATTTGTCACGAAGAAAATTTCCAAAAAACCGGACGTGGATTTTACCGCCAAGGACGGCGGGCGGCACACGGCCTGGGTGATTGCCGAAGCGGACGATATCAAATTCATCGAGACGCAATTCGCCGCCATCCCGTTTCTTTACATTGCCGACGGCCATCATCGCAGCGCGGCGGCGGTGCGGACATTCCGGTCGCGCAGCGGCGCGGGCCAGAGCGGACAGTTTCTCGCCGTGATTTTTCCGCACAACCAGATGCAAATCCTGCCCTACAACCGCGTGGTGAAGGATTTGAACAACTGGACGCCGGAGCAGTTGCTGGAAATCATCGGCGCGGCCTTTCCGATTGAACCGGCCGGCAAGGCCCAGCCGTCGGGCAAACACGAAATCTGCCTTTATGTCGCGGGCAAATGGCATGCCATCGGCCTCCGCATCAAACTCAGCGCCCCGCGCAATTCGATGGACTCGCTCGACGTGTCGCTGTTGCAGGAGCACATCCTGTTACCGGCGTTCGGCATTGACGACCCGCGCACGAGCCAGCGTCTGAATTTTGTCGGCGGCATTCGCGGCACGGCGGAACTGGAAAAGCTGGTCAACAGCGGTGAATACGCCTGCGCCTTCTCGATGTTTCCGACGAGCATTGAAGACCTGATGGCCATTGCCGACGCCAAGGGCATCATGCCGCCCAAGAGCACCTGGTTCGAGCCCAAGCTCCGCGACGCCATGTTCTGCCACCTGATTTGAACGCCGACTTCTGAAATGGCTGATTTGTTTCGTGTGTTTCGCGTGTTTCGCGGTTAATAATTTCTGTGTGCCAATGAACCGTCTCCAACGCGGCTTGCGCGCCACCTTCGCGGGCATGGCCGTCAATGTCGTGTTTTCAGGCACGAAACTCGCCGCGGGCATTTTCGGCCATTCGCATGCGCTCGTCGCCGATGCGGTTGAATCCTTTGCCGACATTTTCAGTTCGCTCATCGTGTGGCGCGGACTCGTCGTGGCCGCGGCGCCGCCGGACGAGGACCATCCCTACGGCCACGGCAAGGCCGAGCCGATTGCCTCCGCCATCGTCGCCGCCATGTTGCTGGGGGCGGCGCTATGGATTGCGCTCAAGGCGTTTGGCGAAATCACGCAACCGCACCAGTCGCCGGCGTCATTTACGCTCATCGTGTTGCTGGTGGTGGTGGTGGTAAAAGAAATGTTATTCCGTTTTGTCTCGCGCGAAGGCAAGGCGGTGGACAGTTCCGCCGTTCGTACCGATGCCTGGCATCATCGCAGCGATGCCATCACGTCCGTGGCCGCCGGCATCGGCATCAGCGTGGCGCTCATCGGTGGCAAGGGCTTTGAGGCGGCGGATGACGTGGCGGCGATTGCGGCGGCGGGGGTCATCGCCTGGAACGGCTGGCATCTGCTCCGGCCGGCGCTCAACGAGCTTATGGACACCGCGCCCGGACCGGAGGTGATTGACCGGATCCGGCAGGTTGCGACCACCACGCCCGGCGTGGACCGCGTGGAAAAATGCATCGTCCGCAAGGTGGGTTATCAATACTTCGTGGACATGCACGTGGAAGTGGACCCGCAGATGACCGTTCTGCATTCGCACAAAATCGCCCACGACGTGAAGGACAAAATCCGCGACACCATCCCCGCCGTCGCCGACGTCCTGGTTCACATCGAGCCGCTTGGCCTGGCCGCGCAAAAGGGCAAGATCGGCGGTTGAATATTCTGTTCCCTTTTTCCCCGAGCGGACACGGTTGGGTGAAATGTAGCGGCGGGGAACGAATTCGGCGTATCGTGCGGATTAAACCGTGAAACGAATCTTCGCCGTCCATGTCTGTACTGTGAACGTGCACACTTTTATACAAAACGGGGGAGTGCCGGTGTCCATGTGGCAAAGATAAGAATCCGCGATGCGCTTTCGCCGTCATCGAGCTGTCCGGAAGCATTGCGGTTGAGTGGTTTGCGCCGCTATAAAAATTGCGAAATCATGTAATTCCGAACCTGAGCGGTATCTGGTATCACATTTGCAGATTTTGCGTAACTAATCCGCAAAAATGCCTAAGAAGAATGCAGAAGGCCGTGAAAATGAAAATCGCAATGAACAGTGACACCGGCCGGCCGCCGGCGTTCACCCTCATTGAACTGCTGGTGGTGATTGCCATCATCGCCATTCTGGCGGCATTGCTGTTGCCGGTGTTGGGTGCGGCCAAAGCCAAAGCTTCGCAAACCGCCTGTCTCAGCAATCAAAAACAACTCGGCCTGGGTATGATGATGTACATCGACGACAACAGCGATGCGTTTCCGGGTATGGCGTCGCAGCACAGCGGGTTTAACCGGGCGGACTGGATTTATTGGCGGACGAACACGGCGCTATATCCATCCATTGAAAAAAGTCCCATCGTCAGCCACCTTGCCAGCGCCAACCGTTCGCTCTTCCGCTGCCCGCTGGATCAAAGCGATGCTGATCGGCTGGCGCAGGCCGACAGCATCGATGGTCCGTACCTTTACAGCTACAGCCTGACCGGTTACGGCACGGATTCCCATCCGGAACTGGACATGGAAGGGAATCTGGGAATGTCGTCGGTCTTCACGGCCGACGAGGCTTATATTTTTAAACAAACGTCTGTCCGCAATCCCTCGCTCAAAATCATGCTCGCGGAAGAACCGGGCACCAAAAACAGCAGTGACAATCCGGCCAGCGCGTCGCCCAACGCGTTCGTGATCAATGACGGACGGTGGGTGCCCGGCACGGATCCGCTGACCAGCCGTCACGGGGGCTGGGCGAACGTAACCTTTGCCGAAGGCCATGCGGAGGCGGTGAACTGGAAATTCGGCAATAACCTCACCAATTCACTGCCGGAATTATAAAGCAATTTATCGGGCCGCCTATGGCGTGGACGAAAATAAAAACGTTGGTGACGGGCTTGGCGCTGTTGGCGTTGGTGGCGGCCATCGTCGCCAGGCGGAGTTTTTTCCCGGCAGTCCAGGATTCCGCTTTTGACCTGAATTACACGCATTTCCTGGCTGTGCCGAAAAATCTGCTGGTGGTCCGCCCGAGCTATTTCACGGATGGCTCCGGCAGTATGATAACCTCCATCCGGACCAAACCGGATCAATACGTGATGCGGATGGTGGGGCGCAATGTCCCGTTGGAATCGGTCCTGGCCGCGGCTTACGGATGCGATCCTTCCCGGATTGTGTCACCGCTCATCAAACCCAAAGGCAATTTCGATTTTCTGGTCACCGTGCCGGACCGGCAGCAGGAGCGCTTGCAGGCGGCGATCAAAAAGAAATTGGGTTACACCGCGCATTGGGAAAATCGTGATACCGACGTACTACGGCTGGAATGCATCGCCCCTGACCCGCCGGCCTTCAAATTGAGCGCCGCCACCATCGGAAACATAATGCCCGGGAGACATAAATACCAATTTATCCACATGCGGCCCGCGTCCCTGCTGGGATTTTTGGAATCCAGCTTCAAACGGCCGGTGGTTGACCGGACGGGGCTGACGAACTTTTACGATTTTTCAGTCGAAATGAACTGGCGCGGACCCAACGGGCCGGACCGCCAACAACTGGAGAGCATGCTCGGCAACCTGGGACTCAAGCTGGAACCGGCTACGGAATCCATCCCGATGCTGGTGATCGAGGAAAGCCATTGACGGCGGACAAACTGAAATATGAATCGTTTTCGGGAACACAGGCCATGAAACTATCCGGCACAAAATCACGCGGGCCGGCGTTCACCTTGATTGAACTGCTGGTGGTCATCGCCATCATCGGCATTTTGGCGTCGTTGCTGTTGCCGGTGCTGTCGGCGGCAAAGCGCAAGGCATATCAAATTCAGTGCGTCTCCAATTACAAACAGGTGGGAACGGCGTTGCACATGTTCATTGATGACAACGATGATTGGTTGCCGCCAGGACCATCGCCGGAAGACGCTCCCGCCCCCGCGTCGCTCGACCTGACCGAGCAGCCCGACTACAGCACGTCGCTGACGAATTACCTGCCGTATTATCTGGCGGGCTATCTGGGAATGCCGCCCCCGACCGCCATGGGGAGCGAGACCAATGTGGTCAAGGTTCTGGTTTGCCCCGCCTACGATCACACGTTGCCGAACAATACGCAGGCGCATTACCTGCCGGAAAAGGACAATTACCGTCACGCCTTTTGCTATTCCATGACGCGGATTGGTAACCAGGGTAACGCCCAGAACTTGGGTTACCCGTTTGGCAAAAAGAACCAGGAGCAGCGGCCGCTCAAACTTTCCGAGGTCGCGGCTGTCGTATCGTTGAGTGAGACCTGGGCCGTTGCGGATTTTGATTGGGTGGTCTATAACTACACGTTGAACAACCTGCCGCCGGATAATTTGGGTTTGGACAAGATTCCCTACATCCCGATTCAGCCGGCCCACGTGACTCTGCGCAATTTCCTTTATTTCGATTTTCACGTGGACTCGAAAAGGGTCTCGGAAAATTATTTCAACTGAAGGCCGCAACGTCGACCGCCATGGGGAACGAGACCAATGTGGTCAAGGTTCTGATTTGCCCCGCCTACGATCACACGTTGCCGAACAATACGCAGGCGCATTACCTCCCGGAACGGGACAATTACCGCCACGCCTTTTGTTATTCCATGACGCGGATGAGCAATCCGGACCTGGGTTACCCGTTTGGCAAACAAAACCAGGAGCAGCGACCGCTCAAACTCTCCGAGGTCGCCGCCGTCGCGTCGTTGAGCGATACCTGGGCGGTGGGAGATTTTGACTGGGCGGCCATCGGCGCGTCATTGAACAACCTGCCGCCGGATAATTTAGGCTTGGACAAAATTCCCTACATACCCATCCAACCGGCCCACGTCACCCTGCGCAATTTTCTCTATTTCGATTTCCACGTGGACTCAAAAAAGCTCTCGGATAACTACTAAAGGTCGCGATATTCATCGCCGCTGCCGGAAGGGGGATTGTTCTCGTCATTTTGCCCGTCCAGGAATCGTTTCGGGAGCGAAGGACAAGAACGAGACAGGTCCCATTGACCCGCGTGATTACGGATCGAACCATTCTCCGTGCGCCTCGGGAAATACTTTTAAGACAAGTTTTGTCCAGTCCGCGGACAAAAAGCTTTCGGGTTTTCGGCGCTACCGGTGTAAACCCCGGCTTAAAGCGCCGGGCCTGGTTGACTCTGTTTTATGGAACGGACTCCAGCCGGAAATGGCCACACTTATGCTGTAGTGGTAACGTCAGTTCAACCGCCGCCGGTTAACCGCCCTGGTTATGTCGTCCGGCGGCTTCTCCTTTTCCCTTTGCGCACTTGGCGCCTGGGCGGTTAAAATCGCCGTAATGAAAATTGTTTTAGCTTATTCGGGCGGCCTCGACACCTCGGTGTTGCTGTCGTGGATCAAGGAAAATTACGACGCGGAGATGATTGCCTTCTGCGCCAACATCGGCCAGGAAGAAGAACTCCGCGGCCTCGAAGCCAAGGCCAAAAAGACCGGCGCGTCCAAAATTTACATCGACGATTTGCAGGAGGAATTCGCGCGCGATTTCATCTACCCGATGATCCAGGCCGGCGCCATTTACGAAGGCCAATATTACCTCGGCACTAGCATCGCCCGGCCGCTCATCGCCAAACGCATGGTGGAAATTGCGCGGAAGGAAAAGGCCGACGCCATCGCCCACGGCGCCACCGGCAAGGGCAACGACCAGGTGCGGTTCGAGCTCACCGCCGCCGCGCTCGCGCCGGAATTGCAGGTCATCGCCCCGTGGCGGGATGCGTCCTTCCGCACCGACTTCCCCGGCCGGCAGGAGATGATTGAATACTGCGCCAAGAAGAAAATTCCCGTCCAGGCCAGCGCCAGGAAACCGTTCTCGATGGACCGGAACCTCCTGCACATTTCCTACGAAGCCGGCATTCTCGAAGACCCGTGGTTCGATGCGGGCGATTTGAAGAACCGCGCCTATTTCAACACGCTGTCGGTGTTCCCCGAGGACGCGCCGAACAAGCCGGAATTCGTCACGCTGGAATTCAAGCAAGGCAATTGTGTGGCTGTGAACGGCAAAAAACTTTCCCCGCTCGGCGTGATGAAAACGCTGAACAAAATCGGCGGCAAACACGGCGTGGGCCGGGTGGACATGGTGGAAAACCGGTACGTGGGCATGAAATCGCGGGGCGTCTATGAAACACCCGGCGGCGCCATCCTGCACTTTGCGCACCGGCAGATGGAAAGCCTCACCATGGACCGGGAAGTCATGCACCTGCGCGACTCGCTGATCCCGCGGTATGCCGAGCTGGTGTATTACGGCTACTGGTTCTCGCCGGAGCGGCTGGCGTTGCAGGCATTCGTGACCGAAAGCCAGAAGAACGTAACCGGCACCGTGCGCGTGAAACTCTACAAGGGCAACATCATGGTCGCCGGCCGCAAGAGCCCGGTGAGCCTCTACAATCCGCACATCGCCACGATGGAAGCCGACCCGACCAAGGCTTACAACCAGGACGACGCCACCGGCTTCATCCGGCTGAACGCTTTGAGGTTAAAGGTCGCTGCCAAGGTGCAGAAAAAGAAAGTGTAGCGTCGGGCCTGTGGCCCGATTGGGAACAGTCAACTTAAGGTCACAATTTGTGACCTTGAATGAAGTCCAAACTTGATATCGCAATTTGCGATGTCAAAAGGTATGCGGTCACAAATTGTAACCGGTTCGGGAGAACAATTTATGGGAAATCAGATTGCGACCATTGCTTCAGTGATCCGCACGATTCGCAGACAAAAAGTCATTTTGGATTCTGACTTGGCGCGTATTTATGGCGTACCAACCAAGGCGCTCAACCGGGCGGTGAAACGCAACCTGGCCCGGTTCCCGGATGATTTTATATTTCAGTTAACATGGAAAGAATTAGAAAACTTGAAGTACCAATTTGGCACTTCAAGTTTCCACGGGGGGAAAACGCAAGCTCCCCTACGCCTTTACCGAAAACGGGGCCATCATGGCGGCCAATGTCCTCAACAGCCCGGAAGCCGTGCGGATGAGCGTGTTTGTGGTGCGGGCATTCGTGCAGATGCGTGATTTGTTGGGCGGCACGAAGGAACTCGCCCGCCAACTGGCCGACTTGGAAAAGAAGCTGACCGCCCGTCTCGACGTGCATGAGACCGTGATTGTGGATGTGCTGCGGCGCGTCATGGAAATTCTCGACCCGCCGCCACTGCCACCCGCCCCGCCAAGGCGGCGGATTGGTTTCCACGTCGAGCCGGAAGCCAAGCCGGGCAGCAAGGCGAAGAAAAAGGCGTGAATCTGCCGGGTACAAGGATATGATTCCAATCGCTGGATTAATTTGGAACGGCGCTGGCTTTGGCGGCCAGTGACAATCTCAACTTTTGTCCCACGACGATCCGGTCACTCGTCAAATGATTTGCGGTTTTGAGAGCCTTGATCGTCGTCCCGTGGGCCCGGGCGATGCGGGTGAGGGTGTCACCGGATTTAACCACGTAAAAGCCGGCGGCGGTATGATAAGCCGGCGTCTTATGGACGGTGGTTGTTGGCGCCGGTTCCGGTGTGGTCACTTGGACCTGAGATGCCGGTGATGACTGGACTGACGATGTAACGTTCTCCGGCGGGCTGGCCCAGTTTGTGTCTGTATCGGTTTGTGCTATCGAACTCGGCAAGGGGTTGCCCACCAGGCGCGGAGGCAGAATTGGGCCCCGCGCAACCGGTTGGGGAGACACCTCGGCTGTCGCCGGACCCTGCGTCCGGCATCCGACCATCAGCATGCCCATAATCAAAATGACGGCCGTGATCAGCACGGCATAGACAGCCGTTCGAAATCGGTGCTGACGCTCTTCTCTTTGCTCCAGCAACACTTTCGGTAAACCAAATGGATTTGCCATAATCAAATAATTCCTGCGATTGCTTCGTTCAGACGCATGAACTCACGCGCCCGATGATTCTTTAGCAGGGTGATTGCCACATCGGTGGAAATGTTGTAATTGCCTTTGAATTAAAGTATTGTAAAAACAAATCATCTCTTCCGCCACCCGGCGAAATCACTTTTGCGCAATTTCTGCACTTTCCGGAATACGCCAGTGCATCCCATTCTGATTGGCCGCCGAGAGGACTTGCGCCCGGAATTTGATTGGAAGAGGCGAACCGCGAATGGGCTGGCGCGCGAGCCATTTCTGGTGATTTGGATAAAAGCATAGCGACGCATTCGTCTGTTCCGCGCTATGCCGCGACTGGGGCATAGAAAAGGTCCTGGCATACGGAGACGATGACGGCGCTGGTCTGATATGCGATACTGTTCGAGCCAGCGCTTATGACACCCATTCAGGAGCTCCTGAGCCGAATCCGTTGGGATGCCGATTTTGCCTGTGGCCAATTTGAGCTGGGTTATTTCGACCGCGTGGAAAACCGGGTGATTTTCGTTCCTTTTCAATCCGTGGAATTTCCACCGGAGGATCCCCGCGCCTTCCGGCTGACGGATGCGGAAGGCCAGTTCCATCGCGTGCCGTTTCATCGGGTCCGCGAAGTGTACAAAGACGGCCAGTGCATCTGGCGGCGATGAAGGCACAAGCCGATTCCAGGCGTTAAATCCGTTTAACACCGGCCGGATTTCAGCCACGGTGCTTCAGCCACAGTGCCAGTATGTACGCAATCGACAGGCTGGTTCCAAGGACCCACAGGATGACGGACATCTTTTGGTTGCGCTGGTCGCGCGGGAGATGCGGAAACAGTAACTTGCCCATGCGTCGCACGAGATAGTTAGTCATAATATCGGGGTGTGGTTTGACGGCAGCTTGACAGAAACGGCCCGGAATTTAAGGACTTTGGGACACATTGGGAGATTTGAGGGGTGAACTGTACCTGGACAGGGGCGGGATTTCCTCATTTTTACCTTCCGCTTTTAATTCCGGGCTGATTCAGACAAAATCTCCGCGTGAATAAAGCCGGACCAGCCAGCCAACGCGCGCGCCTGAAACTCACCGTTCGTGGCGCGGTGCAGGGCGTCGGCTTCCGCCCGTTTGTCCATCACCTGGCCACGAAGCTCCGCCTGGCCGGCTGGGTCAACAATTCACCCCAGGGCGTTTTCGTCGAGGTGGAAGGGCCGCGCGCCAAACTTGAACAATTTCTCCTGCGTCTCGAAGCCGAAAAACCGCCGCGCAGTTTCATTCAAAGCCTCGAAGCCTCGTGGCTCGACCCGGTCGGCTACAATAATTTTGAAATCCGCGCCAGCGAAACCGGCGGTGACAAAACGGCTTTGGTGTTGCCGGACATCGCCACCTGCCCGGATTGTCTGCGCGAAATCTTCGCTCCCCAAAACCGCCGGTACCGCTATCCGTTCACGAATTGCACCCATTGCGGCCCGCGCTTCAGCATCATCGAGTCGCTGCCCTACGACCGCGCGAACACGTCGATGAAACAATTCACGATGTGTCCGCTGTGCCGGATTGAATACGACGATCCGGGCGACCGCCGTTTTCATGCCCAGCCGAATGCCTGTCCGATTTGCGGGCCGCACCTCGAACTGTGGAATCCGGACGGCGAAGCGGTCTTTGGCGGGCACCAGGCTCTGCGCGCCGCGGTCCGGGCCATCTGCCGCGGCCGGATTGTGGCCGTGAAAGGGCTGGGCGGATTTCACCTGATGGCGGACGCGCGCAACGACAAGGCGGTTAACCTTTTGCGCGAACGAAAACAGCGCGAAGAAAAACCCTTCGCGCTCATGTTCCCATCGCTGGAAAGCGTGAAGGCCGAATGTGAAGTCTCGCCTCTGGAAGAGCGCCTGCTCCGCTCGCCGGAAGCGCCTATCGTGTTGCTGAAAAAAATCGCAAATCGCAAATCGCAAATCGTAAATGCGGCGGCTCCTGGCAATCCCTGTCTCGGCGTCATGCTGCCCTACACGCCGCTGCATCATTTGTTGATGGCGGAGCTTGGTTTTTCCGTCGTGGCCACCAGCGGCAATTTGAGCGATGAACCGATTTGTACCGACGAATACGAAGCGCTGAAACGATTACACGGCATCGCCGATTTGTTCCTGGTCCACAATCGCCCGATTGTGCGGCACGTGGACGACTCGATTGTGCGCGTGATGCTCGAACGCGAGATGGTATTGCGGCGGGCAAGAGGTTATGCGCCGTTGCCCGTTACCATCGGAGGGGCGAGTTCCACGAGCCCCCATGATCAGGGCGTCGCAAAGCTCCGCCCTCCGAAAAATATCCTCGCCGTTGGTGCGCACCTGAAAAACTGTGTCGCTCTGTCCGTCGGCAATCAGGTTTTCATCAGCCAGCACATCGGCGATCTGGAGACCGAACCAGCCTATTCCGCTTTCCGTTGCGTGATTGCTGATTTCCAGAAACTCTACTCGGTCGAACCGCAAATCATCGCCGCCGATCTGCATCCGGATTATCTCTCAACAAAGTATGTGCTGGAACGCCGGGCACTGGCCCGGTACGAATCAATCGCCTCAAAACCTGCCGAGGCGGTGCTCGGCGCTCCAGCCTTTGTACAGGTTCAGCACCACATCGCGCACGTTCTGTCGTGCATGGCGGAAAATGAAATTGCATCGCCGGCGCTCGGCGTGTCGTGGGACGGTACTGGTTATGGCCTGGATGGCACGGTCTGGGGCGGCGAATTTTTCCTCGTCACGGACAAAAACGTCGAACGCATTGCCTGTTTGCGGACATTCCGGTTGCCGGGCGGCGACCAGGCGGTCAAGGAACCGCGCCGCTCTGCGCTCGGTTTGCTTCATGAAATTTCCGGCGAAAAAGTTTTTGAGTGGGAACAACTGGCAACAATTGCCGCTTTTTCATCGGCAGAACTAGCCGCACTGAAAACCATGTTGGCGAAGAATTTGAACTCGCCGGTGACAACCAGTGTGGGTCGGTTGTTCGACGCCGTGGCATCGCTGGTCAATCTCCGTCAGAAAATCCGGTTCGAAGGTCAGGCCGCGATGGAATTGGAATTTGCCCTCGATGGAGTTGAAACCGACGAAGCCTATGAATTGCGGATTGCGGCTCGCGAGGACTCTCGCCCCACCAAAACTTCAAAATCGGAAATCCGCAATCCGAAATCCGCACTCGTTCTCGATTGGTCACCGATGATTGAAGCGATTTTAGCCGACGTCAAAAACGGTGTTTCCATCGGCGTCATCTCCGTCAAGTTTCACAACGCGCTGGCAGAAGGCATTGTCGCTATGGCCAAACGCGCCGGGCAGGAGCGCGTGGTGCTTTCGGGCGGCTGTTTTCAGAACCGTTACCTCACCGAACGCGCCGTGCGGCGGTTGCAGGCGGAGGGCTTTCGACCGTACTGGCATCAGCGTGTGCCGCCGAACGACGGCGGGATTGCGCTGGGACAAGTCATTGCTGCCCTGCGGCAGATGGTTTAGAATGAAAAACCATGTGTCTGGCGATTCCAGGTAAAATTGAAAGCATCAGCGGCGACGATCCACTGACGCGCACGGGCAAGGTCAATTTCGGCGGCATCCTCAAGGAAGCCTGCCTGGCCTATGTGCCGGAGGCGAAGGTGGGCGATTACGTCATCGTCCACGTCGGCTTCGCGCTCAGCCGGCTGGATGAGGCGGAAGCGCAGAAAGTTTTCGAGTACCTGAAGGAGATGGAGGACCTGGGCGAATTGAAGGAAGATGATGCACCTGTTCCGCCTAAACAGACTGGCTGAAAATTTGAACCGGCGGGACGAGGCGATCGACGAGCCGGCTCGCGAGTACGCTCGCCCCACCAAATAAAATGAAATACCTGGACGAATATCGTGACGCGGCCCTGGCGCAAAAAATTGCGCGGGAGATTCATCAGGTCACCACGCGGCCATGGAACATCATGGAGGTCTGCGGCGGCCAGACGCACGCCATCGTCAAATTCGGCATTGACGAATTGTTGCCCAAACAAATCACGCTCATTCATGGCCCGGGCTGCCCCGTTTGCGTGACGCCGCTGGAAATCATCGACAAGGCACTGGAAATCGCGGCGCGGCCGAACGTCATTTTTGCCTCGTTCGGCGACATGTTGCGCGTACCCGGCAGCACGACGGATTTGCTGGCCGTCAAAGCCAAGGGCGGCGACGTGCGCATCGTTTATTCGCCGCTGGATGCCGTGAAACTGGCGGAACAGAACCCGGACCGGGAGGTGGTTTTTTTCGGCGTCGGTTTTGAAACCACCGCGCCGGCGACGGCGATGGCGATTTATCAGGCAGCGCAGAAAGGGCTGAAGAATTTTTCCATGCTTATTTCGCACGTGCTCGTGCCGCCGGCGATTGAGGCGCTCATGTCGTCGCCAAATTGCAAAGTGCAGGGTTTTCTCGCCGCGGGCCACGTCTGCACGGTGATGGGTTACTGGGAATACCCGCCACTGGCGACGAAATATCACGTGCCGATTGTCGTCACCGGATTCGAGCCGCTGGATATTTTGCAGGGTGTGCTGATGGTGGTGCGGCAATTGGAATCCGGCCGCGCCGAGGTGGAAAATCAATACACGCGCTCAGTGCGGCGCGAAGGCAACCAACCGGCGCAGGAACTGATTCGCAAGGTTTTCAAAGTTGTGCCCCGCAAATGGCGCGGCGTGGGTGAAATTCCGCAGAGCGGTCTCGGCTTGAACGACGCCTATGTTGCATTCGACGCCGAAAAGAAATTCGGCCTGGCCGACCATCGCATGGAAGAGCCGGCCGACTGTCTCAGCGGCCTGGTTTTGCAGGGACAAATCAAACCGCACGAATGTCCGGCGTTCGGCACCAAATGCACGCCGGAACATCCGCTGGGCGCGACGATGGTGTCGAGTGAAGGCGCCTGTGCGGCGTATTACCGGTATCGGCGACACAATTGAATCGATCATGGCCAAACGCCGAACATCCAACATCGAACTCCGAACACCGAATCACTTCGACGTTCGATGTTCGGAGTTCGGTGTTCGATGTTTTCTTTTCTGAGTGTTTATGGACTTTAACCAAACCTGTCCCATTCCGATCTCGCAGTATCCGCACGTGCTGATGGCGCACGGCGGCGGCGGCAGGCTGATGCACCAGCTCATCGGCAAAATGTTTCTGACGGCATTCAGCAATCCGCTGTTGGAAACCAACCACGATTCGGCGGTGGTTGACTGGACCGGCAAAAAACTGGCGTTCACCACGGATTCCTACGTGGTGCGGCCAATTTTTTTTCCGGGCGGTGATATTGGTTCGATGGCTGTCCACGGCACGGTGAACGATCTCGCCATGAGCGGCGCGCGGCCGGTTTATCTCAGTGCCGGATTTATTCTGGAGGAAGGCCTGCCGATGGAAACGCTCTGGCGGGTGGTTTGCTCGATGCGCGCCGCCGCCCAAAAATGCGGCGTGCAAATCATCACCGGCGATACCAAGGTGGTGGACAAAGGCAAAGGCGACGGCTTGTTCATCAATACCGCGGGCATCGGCGTCGTCGAGCATCAGCAGAAAATCGCGCCGCAAACTGTCCGGCCCGGCGACGCGGTGCTGGTCAGCGGCGATTTGGGCCGGCACGGCATGGCCATCATGGCCGTGCGCGAGGGGTTGGAATTTGAAAGCCGGATTGAGAGCGACTCCGCGCCCGTGCATGAAATCGTGCTGGAACTCCTCAAGGCCGGCGTGGAAATCCATTGCCTGCGTGATTTGACGCGAGGCGGTCTGGCCAGCACGCTCAACGAAATTGCCGAAGCCGCCGGGGTGAAAATCGCCATCGAGGAAAAATTCGTGCCGGTGCGCGAAGACGTCCATGCCGCCTGCGAGATGCTCGGTCTGGAGCCGTTGCACGTGGCGTGCGAAGGAAGATTTGCCGCGTTCATCGCGGAGAAAGATGCGGAGCGCGCCGTGAAAATCATGCGTGCGCATGCTGTCGGAATGGAGGCGGCAATCATCGGGCAGGTGACTGAAGGCGCCGCGCCGCTGGTCACGTTGAAAAGCGCAATCGGCGCCAGCCGGATTCTCGACATGCCGAGCGGCGAGCAGTTGCCGCGGATTTGTTAGCGGCAGGACGCTGGCGCTCCCCGCGCCTTCAGACTCTCCTTGTCGTCCGAATCCGTTTTGTTACGCTGCGCGAAATGCGAAAATTTCTTTTTGGCATCGGATTGGCTCTGACTTTGCCGGTCGCCGGCGCGGAAATCAAAATTGATTTCGGCAACACGGCGACCAACCAATTGCCACCCCATTTTCACGCCGCACTGGCCGGGGGTGGCCGGCCCGGCGAATGGAAAATCGTCATGGACGAAGTGCCACCGTTGCTGGCACCGCTCTCGCCGCAGGCGCCCGTGGTCACCCGCCGCGCCGTGCTTGCGCAAACCAGCACGGACCCGACGGACGAGCGGTTTCCGATGCTGATTTACGACGGCGAGACGTTTCAGGATTTCAATCTCACGACCCGGTTCAAAATCATGGGCGGCATTGCCGAGCAAATGGCCGGCGTGGTGTTCCATTACCAAAATGCCTCGAATTTTTATGTCATCCGCGCCAGTGCGCTGGGGAAGAACGTGCGTTTTTACAAGGTCGTCAATGGCGCCCGTTCCGAGCCTTTCGGTCCGGAAATGGTTGTTTCCACCAACGCCTGGCACACTTTGGCGGTGCAGTGTCAGGGCAATCAAATCACCTGCTGGTGGGACGGGAACCTGCTGATGCCGCCCTTGCAGGACAATACCTTCACCGCCGGCAAAATCGGGTTTTGGACAAAATCCGACGCCGTCAGCCACTTTGGCGACACCGTCATCGACTATACGCCACGCGTGTCGAAAGCGCAGGGAATCCTGGAGGACGTCCTGAAGGAAGAATCGCGACTTGTGGGGTTGCGGCTTTACACGCTTGATGAGCAAGGCCGGCCGCGCGTCATCGCCAGCAAACTGGACACGGAACTTGGCCAGCCCGGCACCGGCGCCGAGAAAGGCGCCATCACCGATGACAAGGCTTATTTCGGCCGCGGCAAGGGGACGGTGGTGGTGGCGCTGCCGTTGCACGACCGGAATGGCGATCCGATCGCAGCGGTGCGGGTGGAATTGAAATCTTTCTGGGGAGAAACGCAGGACAATGCCGTCACCCGCGCCAGGATGGTGGTCCAGAAAATCCAGGCGCAAGTAACGTCAAAAGACGAATTGGCGGAATGACGTCCCGCGCGGGGTTTCACGAAGCGGGAGCGGGGGGCACTTCGTTTGGCGGTTTGACCAGCGGTGTGTCTTCCGGTTTCACCCGGCGCACGCCGCCGATGACCGTGATGTCGCCATTGTCGTCGGTGTGCAACCGCGGACGCGTATTGAGATAATCAAACATTTCCTGCCGCAAAATGTCACCGTTGGGGCTGATTACCGAATAAGTGAAGACGCGCGCGCCGCTTTGATAAATCACATGCAAATTGCTGAGGTGATCCAGTTGTGCCTCCGGCTGGCTGAAGGAAACCATGGGGCCGATGGCGCGGACCTTGAAAATGCGTGTTTCGGAATCGTCGCTGACCTGCACATACATCCGTAATTGCGAATGCAGATAATTTGCCTCCTCCAGGGTGTATTTGCGGACTTCCGGTGCAACATTCGTCACTCCGGCGGGCAGGGGCAGGCCGAAGGTCTGCGACCAGATTTTGGCGCCATCAATCACGTTAAAGGTTTTGGGTGTACTGGGGATGACGACATTCCAATCCTTGATACGCACCATGGCCGTGACGCGGTAGGTGCCCTCCCGCGTCAATGAATAATACGGGGCCAAATCCACATGCTTAATGGCCATTTCTGATGAACCCAGATCAAATTCGCTCTGTACCGGCACATCGGCTTTTTTGACGACGACCGGACCATCCACCGCTTCCACACTGAAGGTGAGCCAATCCGGGTTTACGCCCAGACGCAGCGGCTGGCCGGAGCGATTCGTAATGCGCACCGCCACCGGCAGCGATTCGCTGGGCAGGAATTGTTCCTGATCCAGCACGACGTCCACGGTCACCTGCGCCCGGGCGCTGAAAAGCGTCAGCCACATCAATCCAAGAATGGGCAGAGATAATTTTATTTGCACACTGAACACTCTAAACTGCCATTGGCGTGTGGCAACTGTAAATGCAAGTGACCTGAATCGTCCGCGCTGATGTTGAGCCGGCACCGGCCGGACCGGGTCTTATCCCGGTGGAATTTTTCAGCAACGGCACCGACCAGCTTTATTGTCCCTGCAGCACTTGCACCCGGAAGAAGCATTGCGGGGCGGGGCTGATGCTGTTAGTAACGGCGACAATCCCGTCGTTGCCGGGGAAAGGCGTTCCCAAAGGAGTCCACACGGACGTGAGATCGGTGGTGTATTCAAGTTTGTACGTCAAGCCGGAGACGGTGGGGTAACTGACGACGTATTGATCCATGTTATTTACACTGACTTTGGTACCGGCCAGTTGCGGGGTGGGTGCCACCCGCAACGTTCCATTCACATAGTAGATTGAGTAGTTGGCGGCCGCTGCACCACCGGCGGTGATCGGATACGTGCCCGCGCCACTGTCGGTTGTTGCTGTCGTACCCAAGACCAGAGGAGATGACAGAGCATTGGTATTTTCGCCATTGACAAAGCCGTTGTAGCTGGCCGTCAGCGGCGGGTTGGCCGTTCCGCAAATCTTGGCCTTGTTGTCAGCCGTCACCGTCAGGGCCGCCGGGATAATGGTCCCCGAGGCGCTGGGGCTGTTTTTGGTGATGCCGTTGGTGGTGCCAACGGTACTGATGGCGTTGACGGTGTAGTTATTACCGGAATTGCCGTCGTTGATGGTGTAAGTGCTGACACTGAGGGTCTTGCCGACGCCCGCGTCTTTCGTGTCATAGGTTTCCGCGAGGCCGGTCACCGAGTCAGAACCTTGCAGACCGGTGACGGTCGGAACGGCGGCGGCAAGAACGGTGCCGTCGTAAGTCTTGGTATTGGGTACGGCAGTGATGGTCAAGGCCGCCGGTTCAATCACGCCTTGGGTGTTCGCAGCGGTATGGACGGTATAATTGTTGCCGGAATTGCCGTCGTTGACGGTGTAGGCGCTGACGCTGAGCGTTTTGCCGGTACCGGCATTCCTGGTGTCGTAAACTTCCGCCAGACCAGTCACCGAATCAGAGCCCTGGAGGCCGCTGACAGTCGGAATAGCGGCAGCACCAGTAGTGCCATCGTAAGTCTTGGTGTCCGCAACGGCGGTAATGGTCAACGTGGCGGGATTGATCACGCCGGCGGTACTGGTGACAGTGCTCACAGTGTAGTTGTTGCCGGAATTGTCGTCGTTGACGGTATAAGCGCTGACGCTGAGCGTCTTGCCAGTGCCGACATTCTTTGTGTCGTAAACTTCCACCAGACCGGTTACCGAATCAGAACCCTGGAGGCCACTGACACTCGGAATCGCGGCGGCACTGGTGCTGCCATCGTACGTCTTTGTATTAGAGGTTGCGGTAATCGTCAAGGTTGCCCGGCCAACGACCAACGTACCCGTGACGCTCCCGGAGTAATTCGGATCACTGATGGTGCCGACGACCGTGTAGGTACCGGCGGCTGTCGGAACGGTAGTCGAACCGTTGTAGGTGAAGGTGACCGCCAAACCGCTGGGAGTCGTTGTTGCCGTAGCTGCTTTGGCAGAACCACTGTAAGTCTGATTCAAGCTGCCCAAAGTGATGGAGCCAGAGGCTTGGGCGATGACCAGCGTACCTGTGGTGCTCCCGGAGTAATTCGGATCACTGATGGTGCCGACGACCGTATAGGTACCGGCGGCTGTCGGAACGGTAGTCGAACCATTGTAGGTAAAGCTCACCGCCAGTCCGCTCGGAACCGTCGTCGCGGTTGCCGCCAGGGCCGAACCATTATAAATTTGATTCAGGTGACCCAAAGTTACCGAACCCAGCGCCGGTTCAATCACGCCTGCCGTGCTGGCGATGGTGCTGACGGTATAGTTATTGCCGGAATTGCCGTCATTGATGGTGAAAGCGCTGACGTTGAGAGTCTTGCCTGTGCCCGCATTCTGCGTGTCATAAGTTTCGGCCAAGCCGGTTACCGTGTCTGAGCCTTGCAGCCCGCTGACAGTCGGCACCGCTGCGGCGCTGATCGTGCCGTCGTAAACCTTGATGTTAGCAGTGGCGGTAATCGTCAGTGTCGCCGCGGTGATGTTTGCGGTCAGATCCGCTGGCTGGGTCAGCGTATAGTTGCCGGCATCGGCCCCGGTGAGTTCATATCCGCTCACCGTGACCGGGATGGCCACTCCCACGTTCGGATTGGCAAAGGCGGCGCTGGTGTTGTTCATAATCAGGCTTACATCGTCGCCGCTCACTGCTCCATTCAAGGTTGCAACACCATTCAATTGTGCATTGACCGTACTGTCATAGACCTTGTCAACTGCCGTCACCCCGCTCACCGTTAATTCAGCTGCGGAGACATTGGCGGTCAGGTTCGTTGGATTCGCCAGTGTGTAATTCGCCGCCGCCCCGCCGCCCAGTACCAAACTCGTCACCGTTACCGGCTTGTTGGTGCCCACATTCTTATCCCCGAAATACGCCACGGCGTTGCTCGTGACCAAGGTCACGTCATCGCTGTTCAACACTCCGGTCAACCCGGCGTTGGTTGCATCCAGGGTGACGTTCGTGGTGCCGTCATAAATTTTATCCAAAGCCAGCAGATTCGTTACCGCCAGCGTTATCGTGTCGATCGTCAGAGTAGCGGTAGCGCTGCCGGTATAATTCGGGTCATTGATAGTGCCAACGACTGTGTAACTACCAGCGGCTGTCGGAACGGTAGCCGAACCGTTGTAAGTGAAGTTGACTGCCAAACCGCTGGGAACCGTCGTCGCCGTGGCCGGCTTGGCCGTGCCGCTGTAGGTCTGACTCAAGTTGCCCAGCGTGACCGAAGCAGTGGCCTGAGCAATGACCAGCGTGCCGGTGGCACTACCGGTGTAATTCGGGTCATTGATGGTGCCAACGACTGTGTAACTACCAGCGGCTGTCGGAACGGTAGCCGAACCGTTGTAAGTGAAGGCGACCGCCAGACCACTGGGAGTAGTGGTGGCTGTGGCGGCTTTAGCTGAACCGCTGTAAGTCTGGCTGAGGCTGCCCAAAGTGATGGAGGCAGAGGCTTGGGCGATGACCAGCGTGCCGGTGGCACTACCGGTGTAATTCGGGTCATTGATAGTGCCAACGACTGTGTAACTACCAGCGGCTGTCGGAACGGTAGCCGAACCGTTGTAAGTGAAGTTGACTGCCAAACCGCTGGGAGTCGTTGTTGCCGTAGCTGCTTTGGCAGAACCACTGTAAGTCTGATTCAAGCTGCCCAAAGTGATGGAGGCAGAGGCTTGGGCGATGACCAGCGTGCCGGTGGCACTGCCGGTGTAATTCGGGTCATTGATAGTGCCAACGACTGTGTAACTACCAGCGGCTGTCGGAACGGTAGCCGAACCGTTGTAAGTGAAGTTGACTGCCAAACCGCTGGGAACCGTCGTCGCCGTGGCCGGCTTGGCCGTGCCGCTGTAGGTCTGACTCAAGTTGCCCAGCGTGACCGAAGCAGTGGCCTGAGCAATGACCAGCGTGCCGGTGGCACTACCGGTGTAATTCGGGTCATTGATGGTGCCAACGACTGTGTAACTACCAGCGGCTGTCGGAACGGTAGCCGAACCGTTGTAAGTGAAGGCGACCGCCAGACCACTGGGAGTAGTGGTGGCTGTGGCGGCTTTAGCTGAACCGCTGTAAGTCTGATTGAGGCTGCCCAAAGTGATACTGCCCGTTGCCTTGCCAATCACCAGCGTCCCACTCGCGCTGCCTTGGTAATTTGCATTATTGATGGTACCAACGACCGTGTAACTGCCGGCGTTGGTCGGAGCGGAGGCCGAACCGTTATAGGTAATCGTCACGGCCAGGCCGCTCGGCACCGTCGTCGCCGTCACCGTCTCAGCCGATCCGTTGTAGGTCTGGCTCAGATTGCCCAAAGCAATGGATGCGGCGGCTTGGTTGATAACCAGCGTATTGGTCGCGCTCCCGACGTAATTGGAATCATTGATCGTGCCGATAACGGTGTAACTGCCGGCGTTGGTTGGCGCATTGGCCGAACCGTTGTAGGTAATCGTCACGGCCAACCCGCTCGGTACCGTTGTCGCCGTCACCGTCTCAGCCGACCCGCTGTAAGTCTGGCTCAGATTGCCCAGCACAACCGACCCTGATGCCTTGTTCACCGTCAATGTCGCGCTGTTGGTCACCGTTCCGATGGCTCCTCCCACAATCACGCTGTAGGTGGCCGCGCTGGCTGTGGTCACATTACTTAACGTGAGACTGCTGTTGGTTTGCCCGCTGATGACGGTGCCGTTTTGCAACCATGCATAAGTGTAGGGTCCGGTTCCCGAGGCCGTCGTGCTGAACACCACATTGCTGCCCACCACAGTTGTCTGGTTGGTTGGGCCCGTCGCACTCACCGGTACGGTAAGGTTGGTGACTGCCGGAGCAGGACCGCCCGAGAAGGTGAAATTAGCCGGAAAATTAGTGCCAGCGCCGACCAGATTGACGGTGATCTGGTGTGTGGCGCCGTTGGCATTCGTTCCGCCAACAACAAAACTACTCAAGTCAAAATTTACCAACTTGGGCGTTTGATTAGTTAGAGAACCCAGGTTGATAAAGACGCTGTACATGTTTGTACCGCAGTTCTGGAGCATCAGGTAGGGGTAACCAACAGCTTCGCCCATCCATGTCGCCGCGCCATTGGTGGTATTGATTCGATAGATATCGGTGTTCGTACTCGTGTTGCTCACATAGAGGTTGCCGTCGCTGGCGAAACGGATGTTTTGGCCTTTGCTGTTGAGGTTGGTGGGGCTGCCAAAATTTCCGACCACCGCGGCCGTTCCGTTGGTGAGATTGATTGTATACAGGTTAGTTTGGGTGGCGCCGAACAGGACGCTGTCGCTGGGACGAAAGGCCAGCGATTGGATGCCTTTAACGCTCAGGCTGGCAACTCGCGTGAGGGTCCCGTTGGTTTTATTAAACGTCATGAGGGCCGCGGAATTGGAAATGGCATACACCATTCCATTGGTGGGGCAATAAGCGACGTCGTTGATCAGTATGCTGCCGAAAGAAGAAATCTTCGTGAAGCTGCCACTGACCAGATTAATCGTGCCGAAGAGATTCGTGGATTGGTTGTACTCGGCGGCGTAGACGAGATTGCTCTGCGCCCGCGCCGACATGGCCAGGCTCCCTGCCGTTAACAGCGCGCCGACTAAAATCAACATCCGTGACGTTTTCATAAATTTCTGTTCACTCACAAATTTTTTGTATCACCCCTTGGCCCAATTGATTCACCAACCCGCGTCAATATTTAACAGGAACAGGCTGAAACGTAATGGTTTAGGGACACATTGCGGGGTTTGAGGGGTGAGTTGCACCCGGCCAGGGGCGAAATTCGCGGAAAACAGCGGAAAAACGGCGAGGAATGCGGCGAAAGGCGGCAGGAGAAACAAAACCGGCAACTGAATCAGCGCCCCGGCTTCAAGGCATCACACCCAGTTGGCGGAGTTGTTCGCGATAGCCTCGCGTGAGCGTCACGCGCGCGCCGTTGCGGAGCGAGACCATGTATTCGCCATGGAACATGGGATGCAATTCCTTGACCGATTCAATGTTCACAATCGTCGAGCGGCTGATGCGTACGAAACGGTCCGGCGGCAGTTTTTCTTCCAGCGCCGTCATGGTTTCCCGGAGCATGTGCGTGTCCTTGCCAATGTACAGCTTCACGTAATTGTCCGCTGCCTCTGCCAGATCAATGTCCGTCAGACGCAGGAACACGATCCGTCCGTTGGATTTGACAGCCAGGCGTTCCGGATATTTTGAAACGGCCTTCAGGTCATCCAGCAAACCGGTGAGCTTCTGTTGGATTTCGTCGCTCTGGCTGCTCTGAATTTGCTGCCGGGCGCGTTGCACCGCCGATTTCAAGCGGGCCATCTGACAGGGCTTCACCAGATAGTCCAGCGCGTGCGCTTCGAAAGCCTTCAACGCCAGGTCATCGCGCCCCGTCACAAAAATGATTACCGGCATTCGCGGAAGTTTGATCTGGGCCACCACCTCGAAACCGTCCACCTCGGGCATCTGCACGTCGAGAAACACCAGGTCGGGCGCCTGCGAGTTGATGGCTTCAACGGCTTCGCGGCCGCTGGCGATCAGCCCGATGATCTCAATATCTGGTTCGGAATGGTGCAGCATGTCCCGCAGCACCGACAAACCGGTCGGCTGATCATCCACAAGTATCGCGCGAATTTTCATTGTTTGTTCGGTCTGGTCTGATTGGCAATCTGAAGTTTTTGCCGTTCCCTGACCTCAAGGCCGACATCGCATCAGTTGCCTGAAAAATATGAGCAATTGCCATGCCTTGAGCCGGTTTTTTGAGGGTGGGGCCTTGATTTGGGAAACGTCGTTCCAGAACCTCAAAAATCCATAAAAACCGGGACAAATCCCTGGAAATTACACGGTAAAGTTCAATGCCAACTCCACGCTTTTCTTTCATTTTGGACAGCGGGATACGATTCCTTTGACAGTCCTCCGCAAACCAGTTTTTGGTAAAACGCCCTTCCACCCGTCACTTCCAGTACGTCCAATTCACGTCAGGGAAAAGGTTGTCGCGGGATTCCATTTCCCGCAGCCATTTTTCGTCCACCTTCGTCACGGTGAGCTGGTCGTGCAACGCGATGAACCGGCGCAGATGGTCCTTCACCCGGCGGCGCGCGTAATCGGGACTCGTGCCGGCGCGCAAGATGAACGGCCAATCGCTGGCCTGCGCCAGCAACAGTTCACGCGCGGCCTGCCGCAACGCCCGCGCCTTCAATCCGGTCGCCGCCGGATATTTGTGTGCGAGCGTGGTCATCCATTCCTGCACAACCTGCAGATGCGGATAAATCCATTCGTTGTTTTCGTTCAGCCACGCGCGCCAGTAGCCTTCCTCGCCCCAGCTTGACGCGGCCGGGGTGGCGATTTGGTTGGTGGGATGCCGGCGCAGATATTCGCCCGGCGTAATGAGTGCGAGGGTTTTCTGATCGTAAAAAAGTTTGCGGGCGAGATAATCCAGGAATTCCGGCCCCTCATACCACCAGTGGCCGAACAATTCCGCGTCATAGGGCGCCACCATCAACGGCGGACGGTCCAGAAGTCCGGCGAGCCGCTGGACCTGGTTGACGCGTTCGCTGAGAAAATGGCCGGCGTGTTCGGCGGCGACCTGCAGCGCGGCGTCACGTTGGTAAATTTCCTTGTCCCCCTTGCCGCCGGTGATGCGGTAATACTTGATGCCCGTGAAACCGCGATTGTCCGGCGAGGGTAGATGCGGTTTTACGTAATCGAAATCCAGATCAAAACCGATGTCGCGGTAAAAATCGCGGTACCGTGCGTTCCCCGGATAACCCTCCTGCTTGCTCCACACCTGCCGCGAAGAATCGAAGTCGCGCCCGAAAGCGGCGATGCCATTGGGCGTGAAGACCGGCGCAAAGGTGCCGTAGCGCGGACGCGGGCGCGCGTGAAGGATTCCGTGCGTGTCGAGAATGAACCAGCGGATGTCCGCCTCCTGCAAAAATTGTTCAATGCCTTCCACATAGGCGCATTCCGGCAGCCAGATGCCGCGCGGGTCGTGCCCAAAACAATTGCGGTAATGGTCGCGCGCGATGAAAATCTGGGCGCGGAGGGATGGCGGATGGTTGGCCAGTAACGGCAGCAGCGCGTGCGTGGCGGCGCTGGTGGCTATTTCTATCCGGCCTTCGTCCTGGAACTGCCGGAACGCGCTGACGAGGTTGCCGCCGCAGGCGTGCCACGTTTCCCGCACCCGGCTGAACCGGTGGTGATACATCCAGGCCAGTTCGTGAAACGCGCGGTCCCAGTGGGTGCGGTGGATTTCCTTTTCCGCCAGGGCGATGAGGCTGTCCAGATGCCGTTCATAACGGTCGCACAGGAGCGGGTCGAGCAGCATGGCGCACAACGTCGGCGAGAACGAAAGCGTGAGCGACACAACCATGCCGTCACGCCGCCAGCCGTCGAGGATTTGCAGCAGGGGAATGTAGGTTTCGGTGATGGCTTCAAAGAGCCAGCTTTCTTCCAGAAATTTTTCATGTTCCGGGTGGCGTACGAACGGCAAATGCGCGTGCAGGAGCAGCGCCAAATACCCTGGAGGCGGATGAGGCTCGCCGGTCATGCGTCAAACAGGTTGGAAATCCATTCCGCGACCGGCCGGGCCCGGACCAGGATGACGACCCCCAGCACAAAGGGGATGAAAAGCAGCACGCTATGTCCGATCTGAACGGGCTGGTGATGTACGAAACATTCGCCACCGTACAAACCAAATTCCAACAAGCTCAGACCGATAAGCCCGATGGCGATGAAGCGAACGAGCATCAAGGCTCCGCGGGGAGGGGTGTCCATGTGTCAAACGTTTTCCGCCAGCGGCGGCTTGAGCGCGGGATCCTGCGGATGTGCGCCGACGTCGCCGAGATATTCGGTTTCGCGGCTGAATTTCAGTTCGGCCGCGCGCGCGTCCGTGCCATCGGCGGAAACCGCAACCGCGGGCAAATCATATTTCCCGTCCGGCAACGCGAAACGGTAGCTGAACGAACCGTCGGGGCGCAGTTTGATTTCGTGTCCGCCGAGCGTGACCTTGGCCCCCGGTTCGGTCGCACCGTAAATGATCAATTCGGCGTTGATGTTGAACCAGAACCCCTTGGGCTGCTCCGCGCCGCCGAACGGACTTGAAAGGCTGGAAAGACTGGAAATGCCGAACGACGAAATTTGATGCGCCAACCGGCGGCGAATGAGTTCGGTGATTTCCAGTGAACCCATCCAGATGCGGCGCGTTTCATCGATATTAACGACCTTGGCCAGCGCCTGCTCCTGTCCCGGCGTCCAAACCGGGGTTTTAGCTCCTTTGATACGCGGCAATTCAGGATGTCCGTGGCGGCGGAGTTCTTCAATCGCCTGTGCCAGAGGAAGGTTTTCCTGTACGGCGGATTTGATGATTTCGATCAAACGGGCAAAGGGAAATTCAAACGGAATCGTGGCAAATTCGACGCCGCCTTCCACGGAAACGGTGTCCGGCGGCGTGACCGTCGCGCCGGAAACGGCGATGCGTATCCACCGGCCGGCCGGTAAATGATAACCGAGCTCGGCGGCGTAGGAATTTCCGGCGCGCTCGACATGGGCAAACCAGTGGCGCGATTCCGGATGGACGTGAATTTCGCAGAGCGGATGGCCCTGGACCTTGCCGGCGTAGAGGCGCAGGATAAGGTGACCGGTGGCGGACTGCGCGTTGAACTTCAACTGTTGCTCACGCGTCAGATCCCAGTGGGCGTACAGCCAGTGCGGATCGCGCGCGGTCAAAAAAAGTTTTTTCGTGCCGTAAGCCTCGGGCAATTCCGCTTCCGCCGTTTCAAAATGTTGCGCGGGTGGCACGGGACCCAATGCGTATTTCTGTCCGGGACCGCTGGCGGGCGGCGGCGCGGGCTGGTCGCCTTCGAGCAGGAGGGACGGGACTTCCGTTTTTTTGCGGCGGCTGCGGGCGCGCGGGGTGGTGGTGGCTTTGGGTTTGGCGGCACGGCGCGGGCGCCCGACCTTGGGGGGCGTTTTTTTCCGGCCTGTCACGTGTGTTGATTTTGTTTTCATGACCGCAATTCCCTGTTTTGGCACTCACTCATTGCCGAAGAGAAAATTAAGGCCGGAACTCGCCGGGCGCAATGTGAATTTTGTGGCGCGAGGTGGATGATTTTTTGGAAACGCGCTTGCCAGCCGGCGCGCTCGGGTGTTTCTTATGGATGGTTATGACAAGCAAGAACGGCAGTCCGCCCGGCAAGGCGCCGATCACGATATTCGTCGTGGATGATGAACCGATGTTGCTGGAGATGGCGGTGATGATTCTGGAACCGCTGAATTACCAAGTGCGGACGTTCCGCGATCCCCAAACGGCGTTGACGGAGTTTTCCGCGGCGAACCCGCCGCCGGCGCTGGTCGTGACGGATTACGCGATGCATTCGATGAACGGCATGGATCTGATCCGCGAGTGCCGGCGCATTCATCCCCAGCAGAAAATCGTTCTGCTGAGCGGCACGGTGGATGAAAGTGTCTTTACCAAAGCCGAGGTGAAACCGGACCGCTTTCTGGCCAAACCGTATCAGGTCAGTGATTTTGTCACCTTGGTTCAATCGCTCACGGCTGCTTGAAGGCGGGCGGGCCACGCCCCTGGCGCCGGTGCGAGAGGAAACGATTCAAAGTGGATTGGGTTTATGATAAAGAAATTATTCCTCAGCGTCGTTGTCATCCTGGTGGTTTTAATTGTTGCCGGTGTGATTGTCGCGGGTTTCTTTCTCGGCACCATCATCAAAACGGGCATGGAAACGTTCGGCCCGAAAATCACCCTGGTTTCCATCAAAGTGGACAAGGTGAATTTGTCGTTGCTGACCGGCTCGGCCGGCGTCCATGGCCTCGTCGTCGGCAACCCGGAAGGTTATAAAACACCGCAGGCCATCAGCGTCGGTTCGGCAGCCGTGGGGGTGAATCCCTTCTCGGTCTTGTCGGACAAAATCGTTGTGCGGTCAGTACGGGTGGAAGCGCCGGTAATCACTTTTGAAGGCAATCCTTTCGGTGCGAACAATCTCAACACCATCATGAATAATGTCAACGCGACCGCCAAAAGCGGCGGACCGGCTTCCACCAACGCAACCACCAAGGCGGCCAACAAACCCGGCAAGAAACTTGAAGTGGACGACTTTTTAATCACCGGTGCCAAGGTCAATTTCAACGGCGTCAGCCTGCCACTGCCGGACATTCATCTCACTGACCTGGGCAGGGACAAGGACGGCATCACCGCGACGGATTTGACGCGGCGCGTGCTGGACGCCATAACCACTTCCACCATCAAGGCAGTAGCTGGCACCGCTGCCGACGTCGGCAAAAACGCCGGGAAAACAGGCAAGGACATCGGGAAATCACTCGGCTCGAACGTGAACAGTCTTACCAAGAGCCTGGGCGGCCTGTTCAAAAAGTCAACAAATTGACCGGCCTGATTTGATTGGCCAAACCCGGCTGCCGCCGACCATTCCCGCTCAAGGCTGGGTGATCAACAAGCGATAGAACCGGTGCGGCACGTTATTGGTATTGTCAGTGGCGCTCAACAGGCTCCCCGTGCCGGGTTGGGGAACACCCAATAATGTCCATACCGGATCAGTAAGGTTGTCCTTGAATTCCACCTGATAATTCTGGCCGGTCAAGCTTGGCCAGGTAAGCGTGGATTGATTTCCGTTGACGCTGAAGCCGGTCAAATCCGGCTTCGCCACCACCGTCAATACGCCGGGAACATAACTGATGGCGTAGTTGACCGCCGAGGCGCCACTGGCCGTGATCGGCCAAGTGGTGCCAGTTGGACTGTTGACATCGGCGGTCGTGCTCAAGGCAACCTGTGTCGTGAAAACGTTGGTGTTCTCGCTGTTGACAAAGCCGTTGTAGCTGGCAGTTAATACAGGATTCGCCAACCCCTCGGTCTTGCTCTTGTTGTCCGCAGTTATGGTCAGCGATTTCTGGCTGATGGTCAGGTTGGCCCCGGTATAAGTGAGATTATAGTTCGCACCCGCCGTGAGTGTGCCCTGGAGGATGGCGTATAATCCGGCGTTCTCTCCCGCCGCGCGTGTAAGATTGCCCGCAAAGTTATCACCCGTAACCAGCGAACCGCCGGTCAACTGGTACGTCAAGGCGGGATCGACATCGCCGTAAGTTTTGCTCTTGGGATCCGCGGTTACGGCGATGGCTTTCTGACCGATTGTCAGATTAGCTCCGGTGTAAGCCAGGCTGTAGTTCGTTCCCGCCGTGAGCGTGCCTTGGAGGATGGCGTATGAGCCGACGTTTTCACCCGACACACGGGCCAATCCGCCGGTGAAGCTGTCGCCTGATATCAACGAACCGCCAGTCAACTGCCAGGTCAAGGGTGGATCGATGTCACCGTACGTCTTGCTTTTGGGATCTGCCGTTACCGCAATTCCCTTCGGATTAATGGTCAGGTTGGCGCCGCTGTAGGTCAGGCTGTAGTTGGTTCCTGCCGCAAGCGTGCCTTGCAGAATGGCATAAACGCCAATAGTTTCGCCTGGCGTGCGGATCAAGTTGCCGACGAAGCTGTCGCCTGAAACCAGCGAACCACCGGTCAACTGGTACGTCAACGCCGGGTCTACGTCTCCGTAGAATTTGTTGGTGGGATTCGCACTAACCGTCAAGATCGCCGGACTGACTGTGAATGACTGGGTCACATTGGTCGCAGCGTAGGTTGAGTTGCCGGATTGGGAAGCCTGAACAGTGACAGTTCCCGTGCCGGTGATGGTCAGCGTATTTCCCGTGATGGAAGCCGGACCGGAAAGGACAGAGAAACTCACCGACAAACCGGAGGAAGCCGATGCATTCAAAGTGACGGGCGCATCACCATAAGTATGGTTAGCCAATGTGCCAAACGTGACAGTTTGGCTGAGATTGGTGAGTTGATAAACCTCGCTGCCCGCGAGCAGGTACGCACCGAGGGTAAAATCATCGAAATCAGGCTGGGCCGTGTACGTGACGGGGGGGTTGTTGGTCGGACTCGCACCGGAGCTTTGCACAAATCCGATGAAACCGGCATTGGTGGTGGAAGTGGGATGGACGGCAAAGGTGCTCAGGGCATTCCAACCTTTGATGACCGTCGGCAAATAAGTGGGCGCGTCGAGGTAGCCATGATGTATGCCCCACGCCAGGCCGTAAGTGAACATGGCTGTGCCGCTGGATTCCGGGCCGGGATAATCGTTGGTGTAGGCAAGGTTCATGTTCCAAAAACCGTCCGACCGCTGAACAAGTTTGAGGGCGGCCGCCATCTCCTGAAAAGTTTGCAAGTAGTTGGTAAAATAGGTCTGCGAGTTGTTGGTGAAATAGGCATCGTTGGTGTAAAGTACATCAAGTGTTCTGGCCAACCCCGCGAAAACCCAACCGTTGCCGCGCGACCAGTAACATTTCTGGGTGGTGCCATCCGACGCTTTATAATTGGCCAGGTAATTGGAGTCCCGGCACCATAGATGGTCGGTGAGATTATAAAGGCCGTTGGAGGGGGGCAATATGCTCTTGGTATAATTGAAATACAAATTCATTTTGTAGGCATAATTGGTGTTCGCATAATTGGCGTTCCAATCGCCCATCGCAGCCATCTTGGCAAAGGCCGGCATCGACATGTGAATGCCGTCAATATACCACCACCAATTGGTCGTAGTGCTGTTGGTAAACATCCAGTAATTAAGGTTGGCGACGATGTTGGTAATCCGGTTGGTTAGTGCAGGAGCAAGCTGGTAGAGTTCGATGAATTCCGAGCCGGCACACTGGTCGTCCGAGCTGGTGTCCGTGCCCCCGCCGCGGATGGTCCAGTTGTGGAAGGTTCCCCATTGGGTGGCGTAATTGGTGATGGCCGGGTCATGATTGACCCGCCACATCGCCAACGAGCCTTCAAAATAGGTCGCCCGGGTCCAGATGCTGCTGGGATGACTGCCGTACAAGCAACTGCTGCAGCCGGGAGTGGGCCATTCGTTGGTGAAATAATTGTTCGCCATCACCATGTTGCTCATGATCTGCGTTTGCGAAGGCATGGTGGTTGACGGCGTGCCCGGAGCTTCGGTCAAATCACCAAAATCGCTCCCGGAGGAACCGTCAACGGAATTGGTAATGCCCCGGATCCCCGCGGTGCCGCCACCAGTGCTGGGACGATAAATATGATTGCCCGTCGCCAGGGGAACAATCACTGTTGGCCGCACCTGGATCCCCGTCGTGCTGCCAATCGTAAGCGAGTCGCCGTTCGTCGCGGTGCCGAATATGCTGAGTGTGATGGTGATGGTCGAAGCATCACTCATGGTGACAGAAGCGTTGGTGATATTCTTGAGCGCGGTAAAAGTGATATTGGGGGTCACCGCCGTGTTGAATTGAAAACCGGCGGGGGCCTTGAGGATCAAAGTCACCCCCGTGCCGTTGGTGAAATCAGTGCTCGTACCTTCGGCGATGGTGATCGGACCCAGTGTCGTCCATGCGGCGGCAGGTGAGTTGGAGGCAGTGTCGGCCGAGATACTGCTGCCGCCGGACGCTCCGGTAATGGTAACCGTCGCAAAGGCGGAACCGGTTGCGGCCAGAAAAAGGCCGGCGCTAAAGACAAAACGGTTCAAGCAGGTTAAACTTTTCATACTTCTGTTTGTTTAGTGTGTCCGGCGCCTGCCGGAAATTGATAATCCGATTTATTTTCAGGGAGCTTACACTCACCTTATATATTTTGTGAATGACGTAAGTATTGTGCGTGACTGTCCAAAAAATAATAAATTAGGGACGAAACGGCGGAATTCAGGGGTGAATTGCCGGAAATCCGTGGTGAAGTGAGTGATCTAATACACCTCTGTCGCGGTCAAAAGACCGCCATTCGGGCTTTGTTTCGACCGGCGCTTTTTAAGCTGTAGTTATGGTGCTTCAAAACAGACGGGTAGTGCGTCCGCAATTTTTAGATTGCAAGCACGGCGGCCCGCTTTTAGACTCCGGTTGAAGCCCGTGAGTTAAGGTTATGTTTTTTGGCGCTGATTATTATCCTGAACAGTGGGTCTTTCCTTACGCCGGTACCGCCGACGATCCCGAGGGCGCTTGGGAACGCGATGCCGAACTGATGGTTTCAGCCGGTATCAATGTTGTCCGCATCGGCGAATTCTCCTGGGGACTCTGCGAACCGGAACCGGACCAATACGATTTTCTCTGGTTGCGCCGGGTGATGGACATCATGGGACAACACGACATCAAGGTTGTGCTGGGCACGCCCACCGCCGCGCCGCCCATCTGGCTGGCCAAAAAACATCCGGAAATCCTGCCGGTCGACGAGTACGGCCGGGTCAAACACGAAGGCACGCGCCGCGCCGTTTGCTTCAACAACGACATTTATTGGAACACGTCCAAGCGCCTGGTGGAACAAATGGCCAAAGCGCTGGGGGATCATCCCCAACTGATCGCCTGGCAGATTGACAGCGGTCTCGGCGGCCACCAGACCGAGTGGTCGTTCAATGAGGATTCGCGGCTGGAATGGCAGAACTGGCTCAAGTTGAAATACGAAACCGTCCAGCGCCTCAACGATTGCCTTGGCTTGCGCTATTGCGGGCAGGTTGTCACCTCCTTCGACCAGGTGCCCATGCCCATGTACGCGCCGACGGCGCACAACCCGGCGCTGCTGCTGGACTGGAACCGCTTTTGCAGCGACGCCATCATCGCCTTCGCCCGGATGCAGGCCGATGTTTTGCACGAGGTGTGTCCGAACCTTCCAGTCACTGTCAACCTGCGCGCGCTCCATCGAAAATTCGATCACTTTGACATGGCCGCCGCTGTGGACTTCGTCTCGGTGGAAAGCAATGCGGCCATCAAAACCAAATCGGCCGAACTGGCCTGCGACATTGACATCCTCCGCTCGCTGAAAAAGTCGGACATCAGGACTCCCGACGGCGATTGCGGCTTCTGGGTGATCGAGCAAAAGGCCGGGCAGGTCAACTGGCAGGACGTCAATTCGCTCGTGCGTCCCGGCGTCATCCGGCTGTTCACTTACCAGTTGATTTCGCGCGGCGCCTGCGGCGTGTTTTATTATCGCTGGCGGCAGTCGCGCATCGGCAACGAAAAATTTTCCGGGGCCGTGCTGCCGCACCACTTGGAAGGGAATACGCGGGTATTCAAGGAAATCAGCCAGATCGGCGAGGAATTGAAACTGCTCGCGCCCGCCATCAAAGACACCAAAGTCGTGGCCGATGCCTGCATGCTCTACACGCATGACAACGACTGGCTGCTGCAACAGCCGATGCAGCCGAATAAATTTTTCAATCTCCGCGAGCACATCCAGCTCATTTACAATGCCATTCACGACCGCAACATCTCCGTGGATTTTGCCCGGCCCACGGAAGACCTTTCGCAATACAAGATTGTTTTCGCCCCTTCGTTGCACCTGCTGTCACCCGGCGAGGCGGACCGGCTCAAACTTTACGTGCAAAACGGCGGTACGCTCGTCGGCACGTTCAATACCGGCCTCGTCAACAACAGTTGCATCGTGCCGGATACCGGCTATCCGAACGACCTGATTGAAATGTTCGGGCTGGAAGTTTTGGAATTTGATCCCATTCCGCCCGGCGAAGAGAATCACCTCACCTTCAAGGGCGCGTTCCCCACCAGCCACATGCATCCCGCCCGGCTCTGGTGCGACATCATTGAACCGAAAGGCTGCCAGATTCTGGCCACTTACGCGAAGGACTTTTACGCCGGCCGTCCCGCTGTGACCATGAACAGCTTCGGTCTCGGCAAGGCCATCTACATCGGCACCCTGAGTCACCAGCATTTTTATAACGACCTCGTATCGTGGTTGCGGCAGATGTGCAGCCTGCAACCCCTGCTCAAGGTCCCCGAAAATGTCGAGGTCAGCATGCGCCAGAAGGAAGGTACGCGCGTCTTCTTTTTACTCAACCATCAGAATTCGCCCGTGCGCATCCAGTTCTACAAGCCCATGCATGATTTCCTCACCGGCAATACTTTTTCCGGCAACTACGACCTTCCGCCGCACGGCGTGCTCGTCCTCGACGAACATCCGGAAAACAAAATATCTGGCGGCAGCGACTGATTTACGGTTTGCTTTCCGCCGGTGAAGTTCGTCGAAACCACCCTCGCCGCCCTGGCGCTGCTGAGTCTCGCCCTCGCGCTCTGGCAATGGTTCGCCGCCCGGCGTTTTCCACTGCACCGGCGCGCCGCGGATTTGTCCTTTGCCCCGCCGCTCACTCTGCTCAAGCCGCTCAAAGGCTGCGACGCCACCACCGCCGAGTCGCTCCAGAGCTGGTTCCATCAAAATTACGTCGGCCCGGTGCAAATTCTGTTCGGTGTGTCAGACGCCGGTGATCCGGTTTGTTTCCTTGTCAACGAACTCATTGAGAAAAACCCCGGTTGCGATGCGCAACTCGTCGTCTGCGCCGAATCGCTTGGCGCCAACGGCAAGGTCTCCACATTGGTTCAACTCGATCGGCTGGCCAAACATCCGCTGATACTTGTCAGCGATGCCGATGTGCGCGTGCCGCCTGATTTTCTCGCGAACGTCGTCGCACCGTTACGCGATCCCCAAATCGGATTGGTCAGTTGTTTTTACCGGCTGGCAAACCCCGCAACCGCGGCCATGCGGTGCGAGGCGGTGGCCATTAACGCGGATTTCTGGAGCCAGGTCTTGCAAGCCGCCAGTCTCAAACCACTCGACTTCGCCCTCGGTGCGGCAATGCTCACGCGCCGTGAACGGCTCGAAGAAATCGGCGGCTTCGCCGCGCTGGCAAATTGCCTCGCCGATGATTACCAGCTTGGTCACCGGCTCGCGCAACGCGGCCATCACCTGACCCTTTGTCCGGTGGTGGTGGAATGCTGGGATGCGCCCGCAAACTGGCGCGGCGTCTGGAAACATCAACTACGCTGGGCGCGAACCATCCGCGCCTGCCAGCCGGTGCCATATTTTTTCAGCATCCTGTCCAACGCCACGCTCTGGCCACTGTTGTGGCTGATGATGTCGCTCGTCTGGTCAAATACGCTTTGGAATCCATTCTTCGCCGTCGTTTGTCTGTTCCTCCGCGTAGTTCTGGCGGGGAACCTTCAACGCCGGCTTACGCCTGCCTCCGGCAATGTTGCGCCACTGTGGCTGGTGCCGGTAAAGGACCTGATGGCTGCGGCGGTCTGGGCCGGAGCCTTTCTGGGCAGCACCGTCGAATGGCGGGGACAGAAAATGCGTCTGACGCGGGATGGAACGCTGGTAGGGGAAAGGTAACCCCCCCGGTCCGACGTTGCCAACCGGCGCGGCTTTGGTAACGTGGTTCAGGTCGGGCGCTTGGCGCAGAGGCTAGCGCGTCTCGTTTACACCGAGTAGGTCGGGGGTTCGAATCCCTCAGCGCCCACCAGCCTTCGCTCTCCGCTTCGCGGCCAGCTACGGCTCGGCAAGCCAGCCATTCAAAGGCGGAGAGCGAAGGCTGCCGCGCCGGAGCGAAGCGGAGGCGGGCCATGCTTGCGCAAAACGAATTTTAAAATGCCATACTTCTACGTTTATATTCTGCAGAGTAATTCGGACACCGACCGGTTTTATGTTGGATTGACCGACGACTTGCAGAAGCGGTTAAATAAACATAACAAAGGAGATGTGCCTCACACCGAAAAATTCCGTCCATGGAAGATAAAGACGGCCATCGCTTTTACCAACCGCGAACGAGCCGGCCAATTTGAGAGTTACCTTAAAACGGCTTTCGGGCGTGCGTTCGCAAAGAAGCGTCTTTGATTTCGCTTTCCGCTTCGCGGCCAGCTACGGCTCGGCAAGCCGGTCTCTTCAACCTAGAGATCCAAGTTAAGACTCCAGCCCGGGCAAATAACTTCAGGAATGGAAAGCTAAATACCCCTTTCTCTTTCGAACTGAAAATTATTTGAAAGATTCCCGAATTCGACACGTAGGAACTGTAGGGCGGTGATAGCGGTTTTTCACCGTGGTTGCGGTTTCGATAGAAACGTGAAACCGCGAGAAGACACTTTATGCCAGCCCCGTTCCTGGGGCCGGGGAATTTCAGGGAACAAGGGATTAAGGGCGGGGCTGGTATTCAAAAATAGAAAAATGACGAGGATTTCATGCAACGCAGAGGGGGCGAAGCAAAAATTAGATTCCCTGGCCCGCTGGCCGCGGCCAGGGATCAACCCTGATGCCTCATGCAGATCTTGCTTTTAGAAGACAATCTTCGCGACCGGCAACTTTTGGAAAAAACGCTGGCGGACGAAGGCTTGGTGTGCCAGATAACCCAGGTAAAATCAAAAAAGGAGTTTCAGGCCGCCCTGGAACAGACCGAATACGATTTAATCATCTCGGATTTTGAACTCCCGACGTACAGCGGTATCGCCGCGCTCGCTGCCAGCCGGGAACTCCAACCGGATACGCCGTTCGTTTTTGTTGCCGGGAGCATTGGCGAAGAACAGGTGGTGGAAAGTCTGAAGGCCGGCGCTACGGATTTTGTCCTTAAAAACCGGCTTAATCGGCTGGGGCCGGCGCTGCGGCGCGCGTTGCGTGAAGCCCATGAACGCAAAGAGCGTCAGCGGGCGGAAGAGCGGGTGCGGGTTCAATCCAGCGCCCTGGAGGCTGTTGCCCACGGCATCATCCTGACGGACGCGACGGGGAAAATCCTTTTCGGCAACCGCGCCTTTTGCGCGATGACCGGTTACACTCTGGATGAAATCCTGGGCAAGACGCCAAGTTTTCTCGACTCTGGCAAACATGACGCCGGTTTTTTCCGGACCATGTGGAACACCATCCTGACGGGCCGGGTCTGGCAGGGCGAATTGATTAATCGGCGCAAGGACGGAACCCTCTATACCGAGGAAATGACCATCACGCCCATCCAGCGAAGCAACGGAGAAATCAGCCATTTCATCGCGGTAAAACAGGACATTACCCGGCAAAAACAGCGCAAGGAGCAATTGCATCAGGCGCGGAAAATGGAGGCAATCGGCCAACTCGCCGGGGGCATCGCCCATGATTTCAACAACCTCCTCACCGTCATCCACGGCAATGTACAACTGGTATTGATGGATGAACAGCAACTCAAGGAGGAGAACCGCCAGTGCCTGCAACAAATCGCCGAGGCCTCCGAACGCGCCGCGGATCTGACTCGCCAGTTGCTCGCCTTCGGACGGAAACAGCCCATTCAATTCCAACCGCTCAATCTGAATCAAATCATCAACAGTTTCACCAAGATGCTCAAGCGGGTCATCGGTGAGCATGTCGTCTTGCAGTGCCGTTGCGCCGAGGATCTGCCCTCGGTCAACGCGGACGTTGGCATGATTGAGCAAATGCTCTTGAATTTGATCGTCAACGCCCGTGACGCCATGCCCCAGGGCGGGTCCATTGTCATCTCCACGGAAGCCGCCGATATCGACGCGCTCTACGTTGAAACTCATCCGGAAGCGCAACCCGGCAAATTTGTCTGCCTGGCGGTGAGCGATACGGGAACGGGCATCGCCCCGGAATATTTATCGCGGATTTTTGAACCGTTCTTCACCACCAAGGAAGCCGGCAAAGGCACCGGCTTCGGCCTGGCGACGGTCTATGGCATTGTCAAACAGCATCAAGGCTGGATTGAAGTGTCGAGTCAGGTGGGAAAGGGGACCACCTTTAAAATTTTCCTGCCCGCCTCCCTTGCCGTGACGGCCAAAAAATCGGTTCCGAAAAAGAAAATAATCCCCGCCGGCCGCCGCGAAAAAATATTATTGGTCGAAGACGATGCCTACGTCAGGACGGTCACGCGGGGATTTTTGGAAGGGTCCGGTTACCAAATCTGGGAAGCGGCCAACGGTCTGGAAGCTCTGAAAGTCTGGAAAACCAACGCGGCTCAGATTGATTTGTTGCTGACCGACATTGTGATGCCGGGCGGCCTCAACGGCTGGGAGTTGGCCGACCGCTTGAGCGGGGAACGGCCCGATTTGAAGGTGATACTGATGAGCGGATACGATTCCGATCCGCCGGTGAAAACCCAGCCCCACAGCTGCATCCTGCCCAAACCATTTTCGTTGGAGAGTCTTACCGAAACCGTGCGCAGTTGCCTGGACGCGGCGTGTCCGACAGCCTGAAGTATTTTTTTGGGGGGGGAAGTTGAAGCGCAACGAACCGGCTTCAATCCGCTCCCAATTCTTTTCGGACTTTTTCCAGGGCGAGGTGCATTTCCGCCGCCGAGGCATAACGCTGGGCCGGATCCGGCTGGCAAGCTTTGAGAATGATGATGTTCAACGGCAGGAAATCCGCAGCACTTCCGCCTTCAACCAGGGTCACGGTAATCTCCGGGAACAGAGCCGCGCTGCGGCCGGTGCTGAGCACATAAAGCACCATGCCCAGCGCATAAATATCCGCCTGCGGCGTGCCCGGACGTTCCGGGGGTGGCGGCATATAGCCGGGCGTGCCCACCAGCGTTCGCTCCTGGTCGGGCGGCCGGATCTCGGAAATGAGCCCCAGGTCCGCCAGTTTGGGCTGGCCGTTCACAAAGATGATGTTCTGGGGCTTGATATCGCGGTGGGTGAGCCCCTGGCGATGGAGGAAATCCAAAGCATCGCTCAAGGCCAGCCCGATCCGCACGCATTCCCGCACCGGCAACCTCCGTTTTTGGGAACGGGTGCGTTCATTCACCAGATCGCGCGGCCGGTAGGTGGAAGGTTCCTGTTCCCAGCCCGGCTCCAACGGATCGCCCAGTTCCATCACGTAGTAAAAATATCCGTCCTGCTTCTCACTGACAAATTCCACCCGCAACAGGCCGGGATGCCGGTCGGACACCGGCTGGTATTTTTTGATGCCGTTGAATTCGCGTTCGTAGGGATCGGCATTCTCGCCGAAATTCGCCAGATAAACCGCCTTCAGCGCCCGCCATTGTCCGGCCGCATTCCGCGCCAGCCAGACTTTTCCATACGCCCCCTCGCCAAACGGCGGACTGAACAATTTGTAATCCGGCGCTTCCGGGAGAAGCTCGACGGGAACAGCCGGGCGGGGAAACGACAGGGAAACTGAAACCGTCTTTTTTTTGAGCGCTTGAGGAATTCCTATGGCCAGCGCCCACCCCAGGGCACAGGGCACTTGCCCGCCGGCAATCACCAGCCAGGGAAACCAGTAATTGGTGAAGTAGCTCCAGAAAATTGCCGCCAAAGCCACCAACACGGCAATCACCGCCGCAATCGCACCAGCCATCCACAACCGCATGCGGCACAGTCCGCCGCCCAACAACAAGCCGGCAGTCGCCAGCGTCAAAGCTTCCACCCACCCGGCCGGTCGCCGTAACCAGTCGCCGTTCATCAGATTCAAAAAGGACACCAATTGGATTTCCACGCCGCCGCTGGATTCACCGGTCCAACGCGTGTACGGAGTGCTGAACTTGTCCGTCTCGCCGTCGGGGACCGATGTTTTTGGCGCCGTGCCGATGAAAACAATCCGGCCGTGAAAATAATTTGTCGGTTGAGTCAATGCGAATCGGTAACTCAATCGCGGCCAGGCTCCGTCGCGGCCATAGTAACGCAGCCACCGTTCCTGTGGAGCCTGGCTCAACGGCGCGCCCGCCAGCCGCGCGGCGGTCCAGGGCAAACTCGGATACGGCCCCGGTGAGGGAAACGGCCAGTGCCGGCGCACAATGGAATCAAGGTCGGGATCCAGCCAGGCAACGCCCCAGTTCGTTCCCGCGGCATCGAGGAAGAAATCCAACGGCAGCGTCGGCTGCCCTCCCGCCAGCGCCGGGTGCGTGACCTGCGCCTGCTCGGCCATCAGCACGATGTGTTGCTGCCGACGCATGGCAGCGGCCAGGGCTGCGTCCGTTGCCGGATTGCGCGGTTCCCGGAAGAAGGAGTCCAACACCACGAGGTCGCAACCGTCATCCGCCAGCCGGTTCAGCAATTGGGCGTGCAAACCGCGGTCCCAGGGCTGGCCGCGAATCTGGTGAAAATCATCGAACGCCTCATTGTCCATCAGGATGAGCGTCACCCGGTTGGTGACTGCGTGCGTGCCAAAACAGAACAGATAATCGTAGCTGGCATTCACCCAGGGTTCGCCCAACGGCGTCTTCCACAGCACCAAACCGCAAAGCATCGCCAATGCCGCTCCCATCGCGGATTTGGAAAATTGACTATGTCCGATGGCTTTGATCTTCACCGGTGCCCGAGTTTAAAAAAAAACGGCGGAGAAATCAGCGATTTTTAGTTCTGAAGAATAAATGAACATGACAGGGCCGTGCCGGCTCTGTCTTTTTATCGCCATAATTCCGCTGAATGCCTGAAAGATTGGCCCGGTTATTGCGTATTAAACGGTAATATCAGGAAGTTGCCTGAGAATTTGGAAAACAAAACTTGCTGCACCAGTTCTAGGGGGCTGTCGAGCGCGGGGAGAACGACAGCATAAATACCATTGAAACCTATGAACAAACCAATCCCGCATCTCGTCACCTTGGCCATAATCACCGGATTCCTTGCCGTTGCCGGGAATACCGCTTACCCCCAAACCACCGACTCGCTGCTGGCCGACTCGATTGACCAATCGGCGTTTCCGCAGATAACCGCCCAGCCGGTGGACCAGACCGTTCTCATCGGTTCGAGCGTCACCCTGTCGGTGCAGGCCAACAACGCCACCGGTTATCAATGGTTGATCAATGGCGTTCCCGCTGACGGACAAACCAACAATGTCTTCGTTATTCAAAACGCGGGAATCAGCGACGTGGGACTTTACTCTTGCGAAGTTTTCAATGGCGGTGAAATGGTGCCGACCCGCACGGCTTCCGTGGAGGTGGAAACCACGGCGGGTGCAACCGCGTCCAGCACACCTGCCGCCAGTGCAATGACGGCCGGTGCTCTGACCGCCAACGCGCTTACCACCAGCGCAACAACCTCCGGCGCAATCGCCGCCAGCATGCCGGCCGGTGGACCGATAATCGTGTTCGGCACTCCTTATCCCGGCAGCGGTTCGCAGGGCAGTTGTCCGGGACATTATGCGGGATATGTTTACTATTCCAAGCCGGTTTCCCAAGGCTGGGGATGGGCGCCCATTACCGGTGCCACCGTCCTTACGGCTACCGATACCAATCGGACCAACACGAAAGTTCAATATTTCGGCTCCTATGGTGACGCCGGCTGCGCCCAAACGACGGTGAGCATTCCCTATCCCCCGTTCAGTCCGGCTTACGTATTTTGGATTTATTTTACCAACAATGTTCCAACTTCGACGAACTACCCAATCGTTTTGACCGGGTTCAATCAATAGGCTTTTGAAAAAAGGGCATAAAGGGTTCCAAAAAAACAAACCGGGCCGAACCGAAGTTCCGCCCGGTTTTTAATTTCCTACACTTGTGCTTGGTAGAGCGGCGCTGCTGCGCCGCCGGGTTCGATGGCCGCGCAGCAGCGCGGCCCTACCGTCTGTAATATGCGCCGATGATTATCGGGGATTGGCATTATACGCCGAGTTCCGTCTGCTAGCCGTGCTTCTTCTTTGACTCCGGCGCTTTCTTGAACGTGTCGTCCAAACTTGCGGCACTGGTCGGACGTTCAATTCCTTTGCCGTCCATCAATTCTCTGACCGTGCGGAGTTGGAGGCGCGGGAACTTTTGTTGGTTCGTCTTGTGTTCATAAAAACCGGCGCTGGCGGCTTCGGTTTCCATCGGGCCGGTGGCGGGTTGCAGGGAAATCAAAATGCCGATGGCGGCTTTCTCGCGATCCAGCACGCCGCGCAAATCGCGCACGTCTTTCACGCCGGTCTTGCCGCCTTTGACCTGGATGATGATTTATTCCGGCCTGGCGGCTTTGGGGTCGTCGCGGAAAAGGATTTTTCCGTCAATGCCGTGATCCGCGCCTTTCTTCTGCTCGACGGGCCGGGCGCCGACGAGACCGAGCGCCCACCATTGGAATTGGTATTTGTCGTCCTCGGCGAGCGTGGCGGCTTCGTTGGGCGTGGTTGGCTCGCCGATGATGCGGACGAGGGAGATTCCCTTTTCCGTAGCAGCGGACGTGAGTCCGCTCTGACTTTTTTCGGGGGATGAAGATGGAGCCGACTCACGTCGGCTGCTACTTTCAAATTTCATCCGGCTGCCGTAGGTGTCTTGCAGGCGGTTTTTGATGAGGGAAATGGCGAGTTGCGTCACGTCAATGCCGATCCACTCGCGGCCGAGTTTCTCGGCGGCGTCAATGGTTGTGCCGCAGCCGCAGAACGGGTCGAGCACCACGTCGCCGGGATTGCTGCTGGCTTGGATGATGCGCTCCAGCAACGCGACGGGCTTTTGCGTCGGGTAGCCGAGGCGTTCGGCGGATTGAGCAGCGATTGGGTCAATGTCGGTGATAACATCTGGAGCAGGAACGCCGGCTTTCTCGTTCAAATACCTTTTGAATCGCGGTATCTTTCCTTTTGTCGGCCAAGCAATCAGCCCTTTCTCGTCAAGGGTGTCCAATTTTTTCTGAACAGACCACTCCAAGCATTGTGTCCCGAACAATTCCACGAGAACTTTATTTGGCACAGCCCAATGTCGTCCAACATCAGTGGGATTTACGCCTCTCCACGGCTGGCCAGATTCTCCGGTTCGTTTTCCAGCGCCGGTTAAATCTCCAACCTGATAGCGGCCTTTCGCGTCAGTAAAGCGATAAAAGTTTTCGAGATATTCTTCCGAGTAACTTTGGAAGACTTGATTCCAAACGAAGTCGTCCGTTTTTGAATACATCAGAATTACGTCGTGAACCGGCGCGAATCTTTTTGCACTATTGTGCGAGCTGGTTCGTTTCCAAATAATTTCGCTGCGGAAGTTATCTTTGTGAAGAATCGCATCGCACAGCAGCTTGAGGTAATGGGATGCGGTGGGATCGCAGTGGAGGTAGAGCGAGCCGGTGGGTTTGAGGACGCGGCGCAATTCGACGAGGCGCGAGGACATCATGGTGAGGTAGGCCATCATGTCATTGCCGCCAAGAAACTGGTGGAACGCCTGCATCACGTCGGAGACCCTGCCGGGCCGTTCGGTGACGGCGTCGTAGGCTTTCTTGGTTTCGATGTCCCAATGCCAGGTGTCCTCGAAGGCACGAATCTGGCTGGCGGCGTCGGTGCCGTCCTTCTCGTGAAAGAAGGCGTTGTAGTTCTGCGCGGAGTTGAACGGCGGGTCGAGATAGACGAGGTCCACCGACTCGTCCTTGATGTATCGCTTCAAGATGTCGAGATTGTCACCGTAATAAAGTGTGCCCATAAGCAGCAAGGCGGCATGCGCCCTGCCCAGAATCTAATCTCATAGTCATAAGAGTCATAGTCTATGTTTGTCAAAGTAAATTTCCCACAGACTTGCCTATTGGATGGACAATGCGTATCGCAAAATCGTGGCGAAAAATGTCCGCAGGTTTCGGCTAAAACTCAGCCTGTCTCAAGAAGGCTTGGCGGAAAGGGCCGACATGCACTGGACATACGTCAGCGGCGTTGAGCGGTGCAAATACAACATTTCCCTCGATAGTATTGTTCGTCTGGCGAAGGCGCTTGGCCGTTCTCCTCACGAACTTCTGAAATAATTTAGCCGTTTGGAGGCCGGAACCCAGATTAAAAATTGATTTGCAGGCGCATCGCGAGGGTCCGGCTGCGCGGCAGTTCGTTGTAAAGGTTGAGCGGGTTGAGCTTGTAGTCCTGGTCGGTGAGGTTGAGCACGCCCAGCGAGAAATCGACTTTCCGGTGGAGGAAACGATAACCGATAAACGCGTTCAACTGCCAGAAGTTGTCGCCCGGCTCGGCAGGGTTGTATCCGCTATTGTCTTGCGAGTACCAATGCGCCTCGGGTTGGGCGTAAAATCCGCAGGGATGATTATAGACCGCGACCAAATCCACTTGGTTGAGAACGCCCTTCAGGCGTTGTTGCGGCTGAACGCTACCAGTACCGAGAGTATTGGGAACATTCACGAAATTCTGGTTTAACACGGCTTGGCTCAACTGATAATCCACGTTCAATGCCCATCGTTTGCCCACCAACTGGTCGGCGGTAAAGCGAAGCGATTGCTCTTGATAATTCAGGTCCTCACGAAGTCCAGGCCCCGGAACAGCAGGTGGCGGGAAGGTAAAATCGAAGGCTCCAACCGTCTGCTGAACATCGGAATTCAGCAATTGGCCGGAAACTCCAAGATAGGTTCGCGTGGGAAACTCTTGTTCCACCGAGAATCCATACGTTTCAAATTGCGCTCCGGGAACCGGCCCGGCCACTGATTCGGGAATAATGCTCCGGTAGGACTGGATGAAGCCCGCCACTTGCGAAGGTTCCAGTTGATAGCTCTGGTCCAGGCTCGCGCCGGCCAGCGAACGGGTATAGGCGAAACGGACGGTCGTGCCTGGCAACGGCGTCAGGATGAGGCCGGCCTTGGGCGAAACCTGGTCCTCGGTCTTCTCCGTTCCGGAAACCGGCGCCGTCTGGAAATTTTCGGGGAAAGTTATTCGATCGTAAGTCACACCACCAATCAATTGCAGGGGATCGAAAATTTGCCATTGATGATAGCCATACACAGAGAAACGCCGGAACAGGGAAGAGAGGTTTTGGTCAGCAGGCGGTACCGAAAACAACGTGGGAAAGGAAGACGGCGTGTCTTGCAAGTTGTGAATATCAAAATCTCCATACTGAATCCGCGCGCCTACGATGGTATTATGTTCCGGTGTCTGCCAGATTTGTTGCAGCTCGCCCGAATAAAGTGTCAAATCATCCTCAAGATACTGTTGCATGGTCACCGGTTGCAACGAGGTTATCGTTCCGATTGGTGGTGGTGGTATGATTGCCAAAAGAGTTGGTCCCATCAGGTTGGTCACCGTGAGCGAGTCGTCCAACCGGGTCAAAAAAAGCAGCGTGTGAACGCCGGGACTCCATTCATGGTGAAAGCCCAACGTAATGTTCGGGGTTTGATCTTCATTCACACGAAAACCCTGCGTTGCATTGGTAGGATTATAGTATTGGTACAAATCTCCGCTGCTCCCTTCGTACTGCCCGATTTGCAAGTAAACCATGTCCTCCGGCGTGACTTGGAACTTGAACGTTCCCGAGAGCTGGCGCTGCTCGACGTCGTTGTTCACCTGCTGGCCGTTGTCGGTGCGATAAAATCCTTCCACGGCATAGCCGAAGTTTTCATAGGTGCCGAATTGCGCGCCGGATTCCGTCCAGGCGCCGCGGCTCAGATATTCCGAGCTTGAAACCACTCCCAGCCGGTTGCGCTCGAACAGCGGGGAATATTCCTGTTGGGAAATTATGGGCGACATGGTGCCGGCGCTCACCGGCGACAATAAATTCGCCAGCAGATATTCGTTTTCCGTGGGGGTTTGATACCGGAGATTGATCAGATTCGGATCGCTGAACGCGGAGTAACTGTTGGCCAGGAACAGGTGTGCCGAGTAATTCGCGTAATCGTAATTCACCGCCCGGGCGGCCTCGCGCACCGCCACGTCATCCATGCCGTCATCCTGATACATCGCGGCCAGATTCGCGCTGCGCACCGCATGGTCCTGGTCCAACAGCAGTTGCGAGCGATAAACGCTCCGGTTGTCGTTCAAGGCCTGCGACTTTTCCAAATCCCCGATGGCTTCATTGATCCGGTTGTCCTGCTGATTGAGCAGGGCGGAATACAGCCACGGCGTCGGGTCTTTGGGATCCAGCCTTTTTGCCAGTTGGAGTTCCTTGACGGCCCGCGGCTCATCGCCCGCATCCGCGTAAGCCTTGCCCAGATAACTGCGCAATTCGGCGCGTTGCGGCTCGAGGGCGGCGGCCACCAACAAATCTTCGCGTCCGTCTTTGGCGTCGCCCAGGCGGATGCGGCAAACCCCGCGGCCCAGCCAGGCATTGCCGAGGGCGGAATCCACGGCCAGCGCTTGGTTGAACCATTTGACGGCCTCGCCGGTGCGATTTTGCGCCGCGAGGAGAAATCCTTTCAACGCCAATGCCTGGGCATTGCGCGGCGCAAGCGCCAGACTCTTGTCCAGAGCGTCAAGCGCGCGAGCCGTGCGGCCAAAACTGAATTCCAGTTCCGCCACGCGTTCCCGCGCGAATCCAAAGTCCGGCGAATTGGTCACGGCCTGCCGGGCGGATTGCAGCGCCGCCGACAAGGAAACTCCGGGAATGGCGCGCGATTGTTCGTAATAGGAATCGGCGAGAAATTCCGTGGCCAGTTGCGGATGAAATTCCGCCGTGTCCGGCTGTCGTTTTACCGCGGCAATGAGCCGGCGCAAGGCCCGGGCTATTTGTTGCGGACGGCTGGAGGCATCGGTGGCGGACAGGGAAGCAAGCACGGTTTCGGCCGATTCAACCTGTCCGACGCCCAGCAGCAGGCCGGCGTAATAAACCCGTTCGGTGTCGGAACCGGGCTGCCGGTTGGCCGGATATTTGGCCAGCGCTGCCAGCAAATCTCCTGAACGATAGGCCCCGAGGGAATCGCCCAGGATTTTTTGCTCTTCAGGCGTGAAGGACAAGTCGTTGGGATCAATCACCGCCGGGTAATAAAAGCACCATTGCAAAAGGTTGTTGGCAATGAAACCGGCGGTGCGGACGGGGGCCTGGCCCGGTTCGACGACGGCCTGCTGTCCGTTGGTCAGCAGGAGCGTGGCCTGTTCGTTGCCGAACCGGACCTTGCCGTCAATCACGGACAAAGTCGTCCGCGCCGCTTCGTCCGCCGTGACGATGAATTCCGTGCCTTCCACTCCGGCCACGGCGCCACGAGTGATGACGCGGATGCGTCCCGGTTCATCCCGATGGAAGAACGAGACGACGCCGCGGAGCAAATGCAGTCCGCACTGCGCATCGGAAGCGTCCGGCGGCAACACTTCGAGTTCCGTCATGGCGCCAAACGACACCACACTCCGGTCCGACCAGAGAAGCGCCATCCGGCTGTTGGCGCCGGTGCGCAACCGGTCGAATGGATGCACCATCTGATTGGTTTTTGCCGGCGACCAGGCAGTGGCGTTGGCGGGAGAAAATTCCGCCGTGCCTTGAAGTTCCACAATCCGGATTTCATTCGTGGCCACACTGCCGGCTCCCGACTGTGCGTGGGATGTTCCGCCGCAAGTCAGAAGTCCGCCCAGAATCACGACCCGCAACAGGCCGTTGCCAGTTTCAGGAAACAAGTTCAATCGTTTCGACCCATTTGGTATCTGGCTGATGAATGATGGTTAACAAAAGCATACAACACCTTTTTCTTCAACAATTTTCGTGCCAATGTATTTTATTGCCAACCGCGATTTAAAGACCACATTACTTGCCGGATGGCAGAGCCGATGGATGAATTAATTCCGACGCGCGCGACTCTGATTCAACGCCTCAAGGACTGGCAGGATCAGTCGAGCTGGCAGGATTTTTTCGACACGTACTGGAAACTCATCTATGGCGTGGCCATCAAAGGCGGATTGACCCCGGCTGAAGCACAGGACGTGGTACAGGAAACGATGATCTCCGTCGCGAAGCACATGCCCACCTTCGAATATGACCCGGCGCTCGGCTCCTTCAAGACCTGGCTCCTGAACATGACCCGCTGGCGCATCACCGACCAGCTCCGCAAGCGCGGACCGGCTTTTGCCGCGGGCCAGTCCGCGTCCGAAGATACCGCCACGCGCACCCGCACCGTGGACAAGGTGGTGGACCCGGCCAGCCCGGCGCTCGACGCGCTGTGGAACGCGGAATGGGAGAAGAACCTGCTTGACGCAGCCATGGCCAAAATCAAACGCCAACTGGACCCAAAAAAATATCAAATCTTTGACTTGTACGTGAACAAGCAATGGCCGCCGGAAAAAGTGGCTGCCGCCCTTGGCGTTTCCGTGGACCAGGTTTATCTGGCCAAACACCGGACGACGGAACTGATCAAGGAGGAAATCAAAAAGCTGGAACAGAAAATCATCTGACCGGTTATGGCGCCGCTGATGTGGCGTTTAACCAATTTCGTTTTTAAATCCCTGCTGCCGCAACGCCTCGAACAGGACGAGCGCAGCGCAATTGGACAGGTTCAGCGAGCGCGATTTTTCGTTGAACATCGGAATGCGCAGCCAGCGCTCGCGATTTCGCTCCAGCAACGGCTTCGGCAATCCGGCGGTCTCGCGCCCGAAAACCAGATAATCGTCCGCCTGGAACCTTGCCTCGGTGTAAATTTTTGGTCCGCCGGATTCAACAAACCACAGTCTTGCATTCGCCGGAAGTCTTTCTTCGAACGCCTTCCAGTTTGGCCACCGATGCCATTCGACGTGTTGCCAATAGTCCATGCCCGCGCGCTTGAGCTGTGCGTTGTCGAGCTTGAAGCCGAATGGTTCGATCAAATGCAGAACGGTTTTCGTGGCCGCGCACAACCGCGCCACGTTGCCCGTGTTCGGCGGAATTTCCGGTTCGACCAAAACAATGTTCATGCAAAAAAGAATTCAGAATTCAGGAGTCTGAATCCAGAAGAACAGAGCTCGAGTCTAACTTTCGGCGCCTTGCTCCTTCTGGATTCTGGATTCTGACTTCTGGCTCCTTCCATAAAATACTTTCCACAACACCAACCCGTGCGCCGGGGCGGTCATGCCGCCCATGCGCCGGTCCTTTTTTGCCAGCATCCGCCGGATTTCATCCGCCGGGAACTTGCCCAGACCGATTTGCACCAGCGTCCCCACGATGCCACGGCACATCTTGTACAGGAACCCGTCGCCCTCGATGGTGAACGTCAGTTGCGGGCCGGACTTTTTGATGTCGCACCGTTTCACCGTGCGGATGGTGGATTTCATCTCATAATTCCGGCTGCCAGCGAACGATTTGAAATCGTGCCGCCCGACAAACAACGGCGCGGCGGTGCGCATTGCCTTTAAATTGAGCGGGCGCGGGACGTGCCACGCGCTGTGGCGCAACAGCGGATTCATGGCCGGGTGGTTCCAGACGAAATAACGGTATTGCTTGCCCGCTGCGTCAAACCGGGCGTGAAAATCCTTCGGTGCGCGCGCGACTGACGTTACGCGAATGTCCGCCGGCAGCCACGCGTTGAGCGCCAGCGCCAGTTTGCGCGTGGATATTTTGAATTCGGCGGCGGGCACTTCAAAATGCGCCACCATGCCGAGCGCATGGACGCCGGTGTCCGTGCGACTGGCGCTGTGGAGTCGCGGTTTGCTCGGGAACAATTTTGCCAGCGCCGTTTCGACGATTTCCTGCACGCCGGTTCCCGTCTGCTGCACCTGCCAGCCTTCGTACGCCGTGCCGTCGTAGGCGATGGTGAGTTTGAACTTGAGAAATTGCATTTTAACCACAAAGCAACAAAGAAATAAAGATCGACAAAATGAATTGTTTCATTCGCATTTGAAAATCCTGGATCATCTTCGTTTCTTGGTTTCTTTGTTGTTCAATCCCGACATTTCAAATTCCGTCCAGATAGCTCTGCAATAATATGGCCGCCGCCATTTTGTCCACCTTCTCTTTGCGTTTGTCCCGGCGCACGCCGCCCTGGATCAACACGCGGTTCGCCTGCGCCGACGTCAGCCGTTCATCCCGGATTTCAATCGGAACGACAATGGCGTCTTTCAGCGCGGCGATGAACGTCTGCGCTTTTTCCGCCGCCGGGCCGTAGGAACCGTCCATGTTGCGGGGCAGACCGACGAGGATGAGGCCGATTTCCTTATCGCGGACCAATTGCCGGAGCCGCGCCAGAAAATCCGCGAACGGCTCGGCCGGAATGAATTCCAGCGGCTGGGCGATGGTATGGGTTTCATCGCTTACCGCCACGCCGATGCGTTTGGTTCCGTGATCGAGGGCAAGAATTCGCATTGCGCCGTCAGTATTGCAACAAAAGCTTGGCGAAGCGAATTTCTTTTCGTGTCTTTCGTGTGTTTCGTGGTTAAATTTTCCCCGCAATGATTCAATACCTCGATTTGTTGCGGCACGTCCTGGAACACGGAAAACCCAAGGCCGACCGTACCGGCACGGGCACGCTTTCCGTGTTCGGCGCGCAGGCACGGTTCGATTTGCGGAAAACTTTCCCGCTGCTCACCACCAAAAAAGTCCACACCAAATCCATCATTTACGAACTGCTCTGGTTTCTGCGCGGCGACACGAATGTCAAATATCTCCACGACCACGGTGTGACCATCTGGGACGAATGGGCGGACAAGGACGGCGGCCTCGGCCGGATTTACGGCGCGCAATGGCGCGACTGGCGCACGCCTGATGGACACTCTCTCAACCAGATTCACGACGTTATCGCGCAAATCAAAAAAAATCCCGACAGCCGGCGGCACATCGTCACCGCGTGGAATCCGGGCGAGATTGACCAGATGGCGCTGGCGCCATGCCACGCGCTGTTCCAGTTTTACGTGCTCGACGGCGAGTTGAGCTGCCAGCTTTACCAGCGCAGCGCGGATGTTTTCCTGGGGGTGCCGTTCAACATCACCAGTTATGCGCTGCTCACGCTGATGGTGGCACAGGTTTGCGGCTTGAAGCCCGGCGAATTCATCCACACCTTCGGCGATTTGCATCTTTACCGGAACCACATCGAGCAGGCAAAACTGCAACTTTCGCGCGAACCGCGGCCCTTGCCGCAGATGAAATTGAATCCGGCCGTGAAAAACATTGACGAGTTCAAGTTTGAGGATTTTGAATTAATGGGTTACGACCCGCATCCGGCCATCAAAGCGCCGATTGCGGTGTAGTTGGAGTTCAAGCTTTAGCTTGCGCTTTGCGGCTTTGGATAGGTAAAAACAGAATCACGGAACAAGCTGAAGCTTGAACTCCAACATGAAATACTTCAAGGCCATTGCGGCAATGTCAACGAACCGCGTGATCGGTGCGGACGGCAAAATCCCGTGGCACCTGCCGGAGGATTTCAAGTGGTTTAAAAAAATGACGATGGGCAATGTCATCGTCATGGGGCGCAAGACGTTTGAAAGCCTGGGCGAGCCGCTGCCCAACCGGAAGAATCTGATTCTGACGCGGCATCCTCAGCGGCTCATCAAGCAGCACCCGGAAATCTTCGGGCAATATCACGAGTGGCGCGGCGGAAAGTATCTCAAACGCGCCCACCAGTTCCGCTTTACCAAGCTCGGCGAAATCCAGGAAACGGAAATTTTCGTTTTCAATTCGCTGGAGCGGTTGAATCCCGACGATTTTCCAAACGACATTTTCATCTGCGGCGGCGCGGAGATTTACGAGCAAACGTTGCCGCGCTGTTCCGATCTTTACCTCACCCTGGTCAAACGCGAAGTGACCGGTGACGCGTTCTTCCCGCCGTTTGAAAACCGCTTCGTGCTGGCCGAGGAAATCCACGAGACGCCGGAGTTCAAAATCCTGCATTACCGGCACAAGTCGTTGGCTTCTTCAGAGTGATAGCCCCAAGTCACGATTAATTGGGGGCTCGCAGAGCTCGCCCCTCCGAAATAAAACAGGCGGACCGTTGCCGGCCCGCCTGCGTGTGAATTCAATGGGACAGGATAATTACTCCGATTTTTCTTCGTCCTGTTTCGCCTCGTCAGCGGCGTCGAAGGCGTGTTGCAACGCCACGAGGTCTTCGCCGGGTTTGAGGGCGTCGAAGATTTTCTGCTCTTCCTTGAGCTGCTCGTCGGTGTAGCTGGCGGCCTTGATGGACAGGCCGATGCGGCGTTCGCCCTTGTCAATCTTGATGACGCGGGCGGTCACTTCCTGGCCGGCCTTGAGCACGTTCTTGATCTTGTCCACGCGCTCTTCGCTGACCTGCGAGATGTGCACCAGTCCGTCAATGTCGTGTTGCAAACCGACGAACGCGCCGAAGCTCGCCAGCTTGGTGACCTTGCCGGTGACGACGTCGCCGACTTTGTAGAGCTGGTCGATGGTCGCCCACGGATCTTCCGAGAGCTGTTTGATACCCAGGGCGATGCGCTGGTTCGGGCGGTCCACTTCGAGCACCACCGCCTCGACCTCGTCACCCTTCTTGAGGACTTCGGACGGGTGATTGATTTTGCGCGTCCAGGACACGTCGGACACATGGATCATGCCGTCAATGCCCTCTTCCAATTCAACAAACGCGCCGTAACTGGTGAGATTGCGCACCTTGCCTTTGACGCGGGTGCCGACCGGATATTTCGTTTCAGCCGTGTCCCACGGGTTGGATTCCAACTGGCGGATGCCGAGGGAAATTTTCTGCTCCTCACGGTTGATACCAAGCACGATGGCTTCGATTTCCTGGTCCTGCTTGAGCACATCGCTGGGCTTGGCCACGCGCTTGGTCCACGACAATTCGGTGACGTGCACGAGACCTTCGACGCCCATTTCCAACTGCACAAACGCGCCGTAAGGCACCAGGCTGACGACCTTGCCTTTGACTTTCGCGCCAACGGGGTACTTGGTTTCGATGTTGTCCCACGGATTGGCCATCTTCTGCTTGAGACCGAGGCTGACGCGTTCCTTTTCCTTGTTCACGTCGAGCACGACCACGTCAATTTCCTGGCCGACTTTGAGCAGTTCGGAAGGATGCGAAATGCGGCCCCAGCTCATGTCGGTGATGTGGAGCAGGCCGTCGATGCCGTTGAGGTCGATGAACGCGCCGAAATCGGTGATGTTCTTGACAGTGCCCTTGCGGATGTCGCCGGGCACCATTTCGGCGAGCAGCTTGGCGCGTTTTTCATTGCGCTCCTGCTCGATCAATTCGCGGCGCGACAGCACGATGTTCTGCCGTTCCTGATTGATTTTGACGACCTTGAATTCGTAGGTGTTGTTGACAAATTGCGCGAGGTTCCGCGGCGTGACGACGTCAATCTGCGACGCGGGCAGGAACGCCTCGACGCCGATGTTGACGACGAGACCGCCTTTGACGACCGATTTGACCTTGCCCTGGATGGTGCCGCCCTCGTTGCAAATGGTGAGGATGCGTTCCCAATTTTTCTTGAACTCGGCCTTTTCGTGCGAAAGTTCGACGGTGCCGTCTTTGTTCTCGAGTTTTTCGATCAGGACGTCAATCTGGTCGCCCACCTTGAGGGCGTTGGCGTCGATAAATTCATTGGTGGGAATGACCCCTTCACTCTTGTAACCGATGTCCACCAAAACTTCCTTGGGACGGACTTCGATGATGGTTCCTTTGACAATTTCGCCGACGGCAAAACGCACTGCGTTTTGCTTGAGGGCTTCTTCCATCGTAAGCATAACGATTCGATTCCGGGTTGAACTGCGGGAGGCTTGGTCGTCCGACGCAGCGGACAGCGAAGTCTCCATTGCCTAACTACCAAACGCTGCCGAGGCAACGGAGGGTTGACGGTTAGGTTGTTTGTTAACTGTTGTTTCTCAGCCTTAATGAACATCCGCACCCGCGGCGTTCAGGCGGAGGAGAAGATAGACCCGACGACGGATAAAGCAAGTGGAAAACAAACGTATTTTGGCTCTTCTCCGATCTCATCTACGGTAACACCTGCTTTTGAGTCAACTCGCGCTAATGCGGATGATGGTGATGTAAAATGTGCGGACGCTCCAAACCGTGTTCCAGCATCAATTTTTCGTCATTCAACAATTCAAACGTCGGCCCGTCCGCCACCACCGAACCGCGGTCGAGCACAATCGCCCGCGAACACAGTTCCACCACCAATTCCAAATCGTGGGTCGCAATCAGTTTGGTCGCCGGAATTTGCCGCAGCAACGCCTTGAATTCCCGCCGGCCGCGCGGGTCGAGATCGCTCGTCGGTTCATCCAGAACCAGAATTGCCGGCTCGCAGGCCAGCACGCCCGCCAGACAGACGCGGCGCTTCTCGCCGTGGCTCAGGTGGTGCGTGGCGCGCCGGCCAAAGCCGGTCAGCCCGACCTGGGCCAGCGCCTTTTGGACACGTACCGCCACATCGGCGTTTCCCAGACCGAGTTGTTGCGGACCGAACGCGACGTCTTCCTCAACTGTCGGGCAAAAAAGCTGGTCGTCCGGGTCCTGAAACACCAGGCCAACCTGGCGGCGGATGGTTTCAAGATTGTTCGGGGTGACCGGCTCACCCAGGATTTTTACCGCGCCGTTGCCGGACAATTTTTCCGGCAGAATGCCGTTCAGGTGCAGCAACACCGTGGATTTGCCGGAACCATTCGGACCGAGCAACGCGACGCATTCGCCCGGCGCAACCCGAAAGCTCACGCCGCGCAACGCTTCCGTGCCGTCGTGGTAACGATACTTCAAATCGGAAACTTCTATCGCGCAACTCATGACTCAAGACTCAAAACTGTGAACTATGGACTGTGGCCTTTCACTTCCACCCCCGGGCACACATGGCGTCGTAAATGCGCTCGGCCCGTTCCGAGGCGCGGATGAACAACTGCCCGACCACCGTGGCGAGTGTGTTCCAGTGGAAACGCCGTCCGCGCGTGAACGTGCGGCTGGCGCGCGCGCGGCGCATCCGCTCGGATTCATCCATCAACACAAATAAGTAACGATGCATGAGCGCCAGGGTGGTGATGAGCAATGTCGGGACGCGGATAGATTTGAGCACCCGGAGAATCTGGCTGAACGGCGTCGTGTTTGAAACCAAAATGACCGTCAGCAGGCACAAAACACTTTTTACCGCCACGGCCAGCCACTTGTCGCGGTCGCCCGGCTGAAAGGCGTTGACCAATACCACGCCCAGCACGAACGGCGACAGTACCAACAGCCGTCGGAATAAAAAAAACAGCGGCAGCCGGCTCAATCCCGCCGTTAAAAGCAGCAACATCGTCACGCTGATGAACCAGGCACGCCATTGAATCGGCGCCAGCACGGTGGCCACAATGATGACCAATGCCACACCGAGCTTCAGCGCCGCCGCCAGCCGATGCACCAGGCTGTCGGGCTGGCCGTGATGGTGATTGACCAGATGAACGCTCACAGGTCCTTCGGTTTGAAATGGGAGCGCCGGCCTCCGGCACGGCATGAGTTGACCCAATGAATATTCATAAATCTTTCGGTTTGGGCACCAGCCAGCGTCCCATGAGCAACGCCAGCGCGAACACAATCAGCGAACCGGCGGCACCCGCCACTGCCGTCGCGCCCACCGCCCAATGAATTCCGGGTACCAGATAATCCGGCGCCGGCGCGGGCAGCAACGGCGACATTTTATGGCCGAAACCGAATTTATCCGCCACGGAATCCAATCCATCCGGCCACGAACAGGCAAACGGCGCGACGAAAATCGCGATGCCCAGCGTGACCAGCAAACCATAGCGCACCAGTTCACCGAGCCGTTGCGGCTGGCCCGCCGATGCCGTTTCAGAAATCAAGTCGGGCCGGGCGCGATAAACCGCCAGAAACACCAGCGCGCTGATCAAACCTTCGCCAACTCCGATGAACATGTGAACGGTGGCCATGGCCGGAAACGCGACTGCCCACGGAATGGTGCCCGACCACGCCAGTTGGCCGGCGCAACAGATGGCCGCCAGCACCGTCGCGCACCACGCGGCAAAGGCAATCGCCGTCACCTGCCCGCGAATCCCCGTTAACCAACGGCAGACCATGCGGTAAATGACATATCCGGCAACGGAATTCACAATGGCCATGTTGAAAATATTCGCCCCCAGCGCGGTGACCCCGCCGTCCTGGAACAGGAAACATTGCACGATGAGCACCGTCGTCACCACCACCACCGCCGCGCCAGGGCCAAGCAGCGCCGCCACCAGCGTGCCGCCGACGAGGTGGCCGGACGTGCCGCCCGCCACGGGAAAATTCACCATCTGCGCCGCAAACAGAAACGCCGCCGCCAGGCCCAGCAGCGGGATTTTGCGCGGCGGCAGTTCGCGCCGGACCTGCCGCAGGGCCAGGCCGACACCGGTTGCGGAAATGACCGCTGCCGTCACCGCTGTTTTGCCGTCAATGAAACCGTCGGGAATATGCATAAATGTCCGCCGTTTTTAGTAACACTATTTTAAATGAACGTAACATTCAGGCCCGGCGGGTGTCAAGCTCGGCTTTCACCCCGCAAAGGAAATGCTGCCGCCGCACCGGATGGGGGGAGCGATACCGGTCAGCGTCGGCCCCTTTTTCAATCCCTGGCATTTGTATTCAGGCAAAAACCGGCGGCCGCCATTCTGGCGTCGTGTTTGACCGTGTCCGTTGCGGCGGCGGGCGAGCCGGCCGGTTCAGACACGTCTCCGGCTTCTGCCCCCGACCCGGTTGCGTCACCGTCACTTTGGCAGCGCGATACGCTGGTGGACAATCCGGCCGGCTGGCGCAGTTGGATGGAAAACCATGGATTCGATTTTTCACCCGTTTATACCGGGGAAGTCATGGGCAACGTCTCCGGCGGCACCCCGGGACAGGGCGTGGTTTATGACCACAGCCTGAATTTGCCTCTCATCCTGGACCTGAGCAAAATCACCGGCTGGTGGGATGGCGGCATCGTCTATGTCAATGCCTTTTGGATTGCCGGACGTTCCCTGACGGTGGACAGCACCGGCGATCTGAGCGGGGTAAGCAATATTGCGGGCGATGACACCTGGCGACTGCAGGAATTGTGGTTTCAGCAAGAGTTTCGGCAAACGCGGGCATCGCTGAAACTGGGTATGGTTGCCGCGGACACCGAATTTTTCACCTCCGATACGGCGTCCCTCTTTCTTAATGGAACGTTCGGTGCCTTTACGCTCCTGGGCGCGAACCTGCCCAACCCGCCGATTTATCCTATGGCCGCGCCAGCGGTGCGTCTGCGGCTCGAACCCATTCCCGGGTTTTATTTTCAGGCCGGTGTCTTCGCTGGTAACACCGGGACACAGGATGCCAACCTGCGCGGAACCGACTTCCGTCTGGCGGAACGGGACGGCGCGCTGATTTTTTCCGAACTGGGTTGTCGGCTGAATCCAGCCGCCAGTGACCGCGATTGGGCGGGCACCTGCAAATTGGGATCGTTTGTGCATACGGCGAAATTCCATGATTGGAACAACGGGACATCCGCCGGGCCCGACTATGGCATCTATGGCGTGGTGGACCAGGAATTGTATAAACGCGACGGGAAAATCATTTCGTTCTTTGTGCGCTCCGGCTGGTCACCCGCCGATATCAACACAATTGATTGGTATCTGGACGGTGGATTTAATTTCCGCGGTTTCATACCCCATCGGACGGCCGATGTTCTCGGCCTTGCCTTCGCCCACTCGTCTTTCAGCCGCGATTTCAGCAATTATCAGGTGAACGTCAACGGCACGCACTCTTTCACGTCCGAAACCGTCTGCGAAGCAACCTGTAAAATCCGCCTTTCGCCGTGGTGGAGTTTGCAACCCGATTTTCAATATATCTGGACACCTGGCGGCAAAACCGGTTCCCCGGACGCCGTCGTTCTCGGGTTGCGCACCGCGATTGCGTTCTGACGGCCCGGCTCTGCTCCGCTGCCGGGCGAAACAAGTTTGCGGCTTTCATCCGGCGAGAAGTTGGCCTACGATGCCGGCCGCTATGAAAAAGGAAACCGTCAGCCGTTTCAGCGTGTCCCTGCCGCCGTCGCTCCTGCGGCAATTGGACGAAATGTCGGACGAAAAAGGCTACGACAACCGGTCGCTGGCCATCGCCGACATGATCCGCAATCATCTCGTCGAACACCGGCAGAAATTCGGCAACGAAGACATTGCCGGCACCATCACGCTGGTCTATGACCATCACAAACCGCATCTCCAGGCCACGCTCACGGACATTCAGCACGACCACCACGATGTGATTCTCTCAACCGTGCACGTGCATCTGGACCATCACAATTGCCTGGAAGTGCTGCTGGTGCGGGGCAAGGCGGGTGTCATCCGCAAAATCGCCGACGAACTCGTTACCGCCAAGGGCGTGAAGCACGGTAAACTCACCGTGACCACGACCGGCAGGGATTTGCCGTCGTAAACCGGTCGCAGGACAGGCGTCACGCCTGTCTCTAACTTTGAACTTCAGTTTTAGGAAAGCTGTTTCGCGGAGTAGATTGGGAAAACCAAATTGAAAAAGTAAATTGCATGTCCACGCCAGCCGGTTCCCAACCCCGCAATGACGAGCGATTTTTTTTCCATGTCTTGCTCATCCTGTCGCTGGTTTTGGCCGCCGGCTTTTGCCTGTTGCTGTTCGCCTTGAACAATCGGGAACAGGAAACGACAACGGTGAATTCGAAACCCCGATTCATCCCGCCGGATCATCCCCGGCAACTGGTTGATTTTTCGCTCACCGACCGCACGGGCCGCCGGGTGACGCGACCGGATCTCGACGGCAAAATCCTGGTGGTGGATTTTTTGTACACCAGTTGTTCGTTGACCTGTCCCGTCGTCAACCGCTGCCTGGCGCAAATCCAGCAACTCACCACCAACCAGCCGGATGTCCGGCTCGTCTCGCTGACGGTGGACCCGCGCGACGACACGGTTGAATCGCTGGCCAAATACGGCGAACGCTTCGGCGCGGACACCAACCGCTGGCTGTTGCTCACCGGCGACAAAACTGAATTGTATCATTTGATCGCGGCCAGTTTTCTCAACCAGGACCTGAACGACCCGTTCAATTACATGCCGGGCAATTTTTCCCACACCGACCGCATCGCGCTCGTGGATGCGCACGGCCGGTTGCGCGGCTTCTTCGACGGCCTGAACCCCAACACGGCGGCGGCGGTGGTCGAGGAAATCGGCCGGTTGCGAAAATGATTTTATGAAATTCCCAAATTATTATCTGTTCCTGGTGTTGGCCGTCCTGGCCGGTTGCAACCCCCAAGCCGCCGCGTCCGAAACCGCCGCCAAGACTTACGCCGCGCGCGGCGTCGTCCGGCAAATCACGGACGACCGGCATACCGCCACCATCCAGCACGAAGCCATTCCCGGCTACATGTCCGCGATGACCATGGATTTTTCCGTCAAGAACACCAACGAACTCAACGGCATTTCCCCGGCGGACGAAATCACCTTCAACCTGGTGGTGGGAGAAACGGATTCATGGATTGAAGGCGTCCATCTGGTGGCGCATCGTGTTGAGAATGTGACCAACAACACTTATGTCTTTCACGCGCCATCGGTTGAACTCAAATCCGGCGACCCGCTGCCGGACTGCGAACTGGTGGCGGAGGATGGCCGCCGGGTTCGCTTTTCCGACTTCCACGGCCGCGTCGTGGCTTTCACCTTCTTTTTTACGCGCTGTCCGCTGCCGGATTATTGTCCGCGCATGAACCGGAACTTTTTTGAAACCCGGAAATTGATGTTGTCCACGCCCAACGCCCCGACCAACTGGCTGCTGCTCTCCATCTCCTTTGACTCCGAATTTGACAATCCGAAAGTGCTGTCCAGTTACGCCGGTTTTTATCGCAACAATGATTCCAGTCACTGGCTGTTCGCCGCCGCGCCCACCAATTCGCTCGCCCGCCTCGCGCCCGGCCTGGACTTGATGATCATGCGCGACGGCGGAAACATCATGTCCCACAACTTGCGGACGGTGGTGCTCGACCCGCAGGGGCGCATCTATCGCCAATTGGACGGCAATGAATGGACTCCGAAACAACTGGCTGATGCGATGCTGGAAGCCGCGCGTCCGCCGGTACAACCCTGAAAACCTGCGGCTAAAAATGTGAGCCCGAGCCGGCGCGACAGAGGCATCGCGCCCTACCTTTCGTGTCGTTCGTGTATTTTGTGGTAAGAATCTCCGCGTCTTGGCGTCTTGGCGGTAAAAAATATTTTCGACACCTCATCCGGCTTCGCCACCTTCTCCCCATCGGATGCGGAGAAGGTATTAATCCGGATAGCCGGTCGGATGCTTTCGGTGCCAGGCCCAGGCGGTGGCGACGTTGTCTTCCAGTTTCGGATATTTCGGTTTCCAGCCCAATTCGCGAATGGCTTTTTCCGCGGACGCCACCAGCCGCGGCGGGTCGCCGGGCCGGCGCGGCTTTTCCACGGTGGGAATTTTTTTACCGGTCACCTTTTCACACATCAAGATGACCTGCCGGACGGAATAACCGTCGCCGTTGCCCAGATTGTAGAAACCGGTCTTGCCCGGCTGTAATCCCAGCATGTGCGCCTGGGCAAGGTCCCGGATGTGGATGTAATCGCGGATGCACGTGCCGTCGGGCGTCGGATAATCCGTGCCGTAAATCTCGCATTGCGGTTTTTGTCCCAGGGCCACGAACAGCACGTTGGGAATCAGATGCGTTTCGATGCGGTGATGTTCGCCGAACTGTTCGCTCGCACCGGCGGCGTTGAAATAACGGAAAGCGATGAAATCCAGCTTGTAAATTTCCCGGTACCACAAAAGGATTTTTTCAAACATCAGCTTGGACTCACCGTAAGGATTGATGGGACGTTGCGGCAAATCCTCGGTCATCGGCACGCGGTCGGGCGGACCGTAGGTGGCGCAGGTGGAGCTGAAAACAAATTTCTTTACGCGGCACTCGATCGCGGCATCAAGAAGCTTGAAACCGTTGACGACGTTGTTGTGGAAATATTTCCTCGGGTTCGTCATGGATTCGCCGACGAGCGCGCTGGCCGCGAAGTGCATGATGGCATCGGGCCGCGCGGATTTGACGGCGTTAAGGACGTCGCCTTCCGACTCGGGTTTGCCCAGGACAAATTTCGCGCGTTTGTCCACTGCCGAGCGATGGCCTTCGGTGAGATTGTCATAGACCGTGACGGCGTGACCGGCGTTGAGCAGTTCTTCCGTGCAGATGGAACCGATATAACCGGCGCCGCCGGTGACGAGGACGTTCATGGGTTAACTATGAAAGGAGCCGGCGGCGGTGCAAAGTTCAAAATGGCACCGGGAGTTTGGCCAGCAGCGGGAAAGCGTCTTGACAGTTTCGACACGGGTAATCAGCCATTGACCATCAATCTTATGCAGCGTGAATTTCATCTCCTGCACAAAAGACTCCGACTCGCTGCCTGCCGTAGCCGTGACGGTCAGATCCACCGTGGCGGACCGCTTGCCCGGCGCCACCATCACGTTGATGTCGGGAAATTTCACCTGCAATCCGCCGGCCCGCGAACGGGCGAAGAGGGCGGCCTGAGTGATTTCTTCCTGGGTCAGGGAATTGTGCTGGTTGAGTTCGGGCAATTCCACATTCAATTCGACGTTGGTGGAAAAGAAACCGGCCACGCGGTGGGCGGCGGCCAATCGGGCCAGGTCGCTTTCATTGGACAAGGACGAAGCGGCGCGGGCCAGTTCCACCAGCCGTTGGCGAATAACTTTTTCCGGGTCGGGAAACAGGACTGACCACAACCAGATACCCAGCGCTGCCAGTGCCGCAAGCAACAGGATGCGGAAAATGATTTTCATAAAAGCAATTTCCCAACGATGCGGGAGCGCAATATCTCGCCATGTTTGTGAAGTTCGGGCGGCATGGTGCGGTTGTCGCCCACAACATAATATTCATTCGGGCCGAGCACAACCGGCGGGCAATTCCATTGACAGGGTGACTTTTCGTACGGCTCATTGAGCATTTCGCCATTAATCAACACGCGGCCATTTTTGAAAGCAACAGTTTCACCCGGCAGACCGATGATGCGTTTCAAATACATCACGTGCGGGCCGGCCAGTCGGATGCTGACCACGTCGCCGCGTTGCGGTTCATGCCGGAGATAGGCGAGCCGGTTCACGAAATTCCAGGAACGATCCTGGTAAGTCGGCCACATGCTGATGCCTTCGATGCGGATGGGCAGCAGGATAAATTTGAAAACCACGAAACTGGTGACAACCAGAACGGCGATCCGCACCATGGTGACCTTGGGATGGCGGCCCATCACCACGATGCTTAACCAGCGGGGTATTCGCGGTTGCCCCCCGCCGGCATTTGGTTGTCCCGCCTGATTCTGCGCCATAGCTGCCTGCAGTTTCGCTCATCCGGCCAATGGTGCAAGTGCAGATTGTGACATGAGACTATCAACGTGCCGTCAAAAGTGTGCCACGACTGGAAGGTCGCTGCCCTTGACGGCAAAGGGCTCCAGGGGCAGGGGCTGGTCATGATTCAGAAATTCCTCGCAGACGCGGAAGAAATCCGCTTTCGTCGTGACGCGGCGGATTTGATGCAGAAAATGTCCGTTGCGGTCAACGCCTTCACCAAGAAAATTCATGTATTTTTTCATCTTCGCCACCTGCGCCGATTCGCGCGCTACTGGCGAACACACCGCATCGTAAAGAGCGCGCACATATTCCAGCACCTCGTGTCCGCGCGGGATGAACACCGTCTCGCCGTTCAGACGCTCACGGATTTGACGGAACAACCAGGGATTGCGGATAGCGCCGCGGCCAATCATCAGCCCGTGCGCGCCAGTGATTTTCAGGATTTCGGCCGCACTCGCGGCAGAATACACATTGCCGTTGGCCAGCACGGGGCAGGGCATGGCTGCCACCGCCCGCGCGATGACGTCGTAATGCACGGTTCCCGAGTACCTTTCGCGCACCGTGCGACCATGCACGGCCAGCAGGTCCAGCGAATGTTTCGTAAAGATCGGCAACAGCTCGTCGAAAACTTCGGGCGAGTCGAAGCCGATGCGGGTTTTGACCGTGAATTTGATCTTCACCGCGTCCCGCAGCGCGCCGAGAATGGCATCCACCCGCCGCGGCTCGCGCAACAATCCGCCACCGGCGCATTTGCGGTAAACCACCGGCGCCGGACACCCCAGATTCAGATCCACCGCCGCAATCGGATACTCCTGCAACTCGCGCGCCGTGCGCACGAGCGAAGGAATATCGTTGCCGATCATCTGGGCGATGACCGGCCGGCCCGTCGGATTTTCCGTGATGGATTTGAGGATGTGCTTTTGCAGGGTGGAAGTGCCGTGAACGCGGAAATATTCCGTCACGTAAACGTCCGCCCCCCCATAAGCCGCCATTAATTTCCAGAACGGCAGATCCGTCACGTCCTGCATCGGTGCCAGCGCCAGCATCGGTGCCGGATTGGCCAATAACTCCTCAAATTGTCGGTGGCAATCCACAATGCAGGTTAACTGAATTGCGGATGCTGCCGCAAACTTTCCCGGGTGTCGGACGCCAACGGCGCCTGCCGGTAAACCGGTTCGCTCAATGGCTCGGCGCTGTGCGACCGCTTCGCCTGCTCCAGCCAGCGCCGGTCCAGCGGTTCGTCGAGTAGATACAAGTGATTGACGGCGACGGTGGTTTCCTCTTTCAACCCCGACGGATGGCCCACGCCGACGAAGAAACCGCCGAGCAACAGCGCTGCCCGGGCCATGGTACTGCGCGTGAACGTGGCCAGCGCGCACGGGCGCTCCGGATTCAGCCGGCGGAACAGGTTGGTGAACAGCGGCACCGTCCACATGGCCGGATTTTTCTTCGGCGAATGCGGGTCGAACAGAATGGCGTGCGGGGCTGGAACGCCGAACACCAGTTCGGCACTTGGGGTAGGGCTGACCTGCCGGTCGGCCTGGACGCGCGGCAGCGCGTCCCTACCGCTAAATCGTTCAAGCCACGCCGGAAAATCTCCGAGTTCCAATGTCCACTCAACTTGGAGCCAATCATCGCCGAATTTGGTGGAATGATTTTTAACCAGTTCGGCCAGCGCGGATTCGTATTCGGCCACATCACCCAGTTCCGCACCATGTTGGAGTGCAAACGCCGCAGCATCGGTGGTGTGATCAAAGCTGACGAGGCGGACTTGTTTCGGGCCGCGGTGTTGGAGTTCGAGCTTTAGCTTGTCTTGGAGCACGCTGAAGCGTGAACTCCAACTCTCCCGAATCAACCGGATGGCCGTGAGCGCGTTGGCCGCCGCGCCAAGGCCGACATCCCAAATCACAAATTCACCGGGCGTTTCCCGTACGCGTTCCGGCAGGCGCAATTGCCGGACGTACAGCGCCTCCGCCTCGGCTGCCGGGCCGATGCCCGGATGAAACGTTTCATCGTCAGCCAGCGAACGGACCGAAACCGCGCCATTGCGCAGGCGAACGAGGCGATAACCGGTTTGCATGGCAACATTGTGCGTGAAACATCCGTTGCGAAAAGAAAAACCGGCGTGCTTCCCCAGTAGGAGCCGACGTAAGGAGGCTTGCCTTTGCCTCGAATCTCGCGACCTCGATTCCTGCTAAATTCCAGTAGGAGCCGACGTAAGGAGGCTCTGAAAATGGCCTGTCTTCTAAGTAAACGCGCGCCTCGTTACCTCGGCGTTTACTATGAAAGAAACATTATTAAAGCTGGGCCATCGCCTTGTCCATGGCGGCGAGCAACTGGCCCATCGTGGCCTCGGTTTCGTCGCCCATGTTCGACACGCGGAACGTGGTGCCCTTGATTTTACCGTAACCGCCGTCGATGAGGAAGCCTTGGTCCTTGACCAGCTTTTGCAACTTGGGCACATCTACCGGCGCGCGGCCGCCCGGCTTGGCGCCGTTGTTGATGCACGTCAGCGTCAGCGATTCGAAACCGGGTTCGGGGAACAGCGTGAAGCCGTGCTTCTTCGCCCAGTCGCGGGTCATCTGGTTCGTCTTGCGATGACGCGCAAAACGCGCCTCCAGACCTTCGCCGAAAATATCTTCGAGCTTGGACTCGAGCGCATAGACGTGACCGATGCTCGGCGTGCTCGGCGTCATGCTTTGTTCGGCATTTTTCTGGAATTCGACCAGGTCGAAGTAATAGCCGCGGTCCTTCATCGTCGCCGCCTTGGCCAGCGCCGCCTGGGAGCAGGTGAAAAGAGCCGTGCCGGGCGGCAAGGCAAACGCCTTTTGCGTGCCGGCCAGCATCACATCTATGCCCATCGCGTCAAATTCCAGCTTCACCGCCGTCATCGAACTCACCGTGTCCACGATGAACATCACGTCGGGATATTTTTTCTTGAGCGCGGCGATTTCGTAGACGGGACTCATCACGCCGGTCGAAGTCTCATTGTGAATTACCGTCAACGCGTCGAACTGGCCGGTGGCGAGCTTCTTGTCCACGTCCTCGGCGCGGATGGGCGAGCCCCACGGCACCTGCAGCGCCTCGGCGTCCTTGCCGCAGCGTTTGGAAACGTCGAACCATTTGTCCGAGAACGCGCCGTTCATGCAGTTCAGGACCTTCCTGGCAACCAGATTACGGATGGCACCTTCCATCACGCCCCAGGCGGAGGAAGTGGAAATGTACACGAGCTGCTTCGTATAAAGCAGTTGCTGAAGTTGCGGCTGGATTTTCGCGTACAGGTCTTTGAATCCCTGGCCGCGATGACCGATCATTGGCGAGCGGAACGCTTTGAGGGTTTTTTCGCTCACTTCGACCGGCCCCGGTATGTGTAATTTGACGTGTGCCATAAGGAATGGGTGAAATTTTTCACAAGGGCGGGTGGCTGGCAAGCCAACTTTTGCCAAACCCAGCGCATTATTTGCAGCCGTCAGCCGACCGGTGTCTTTTACTTCACGTACCCGTTGGCGCGGAACCATGCCACGGCTTCGGCGAGCGCCTCTTTGGGCGGCGTCTGCGGCAGCTTGAGCCAGCGGATGGCCTTGGCCGGATTGAACCACATTTTGTACCTGGCCATGCGCACGCCCGCCAGCGGCGCCCGCGGCGGCTGCCCGGTGAAACGAGCGCCGCATTCGCTGACATGCGCCGCCGCCAGCGCCACCCAGTACGGTATTCTGGTTTTGGGCGCGGGTATGCCGGTGATTTCCTCCAACACGGCCAGTGTTTTCTGCAAGGTCCAATTGCCCTCTTTGTTGCCCAAAATGTAGCGCTCACCCAACAACCCCGCTTCCGCCGCACGGATGTGCCCGACGGCCACGTCACGGACATGGACCCAATTCAGTCCGGTGTCGAGATACGCCGGCAATTTGCGGTTCAGAAAATCCACGATGATCTGGCCGGTCGGCGTCGGTTTCACATCGCGCGGCCCGACGGGCGCGGTGGGATTGACAATAACGATGGGCAGACCGTCCTTGACCAGTTTAACGGCCAGACATTCCGCCTGCCATTTCGAGCATTTGTAGTGGTTACTCAGTTGTTCGGTGGAAATCGCATCCGTTTCCGTTGATGGGACGAGCTTGCCATCCACGAGTTTGGGCAGGCCGACGCAGCCGACGGTGCTGGTATAGACGATGCGCTGGCAGCCGGCTTTGCCCGCGGCTTCGAGGACGTTGCGGGTGCCCTCGACGTTCACTTCATACATCGGTTTGTAATCGCGCAGCCACAAATGGTAGCTCGCCGCAACGTGGAAACACCATTCGCAGCCTTCCATCTCCCGCTCCAGCAATTTACGGTCGAGCACGTCGCCGGTCACGGTCTGGAACTCGACGCCGGCCACTCCGCGCTGGTCGCTGCCCGGCCGCAGCAACGCTTTGACGCGATGACCCTGCGCCACGAGCTCGTGAACGAGGTTCGAGCCGATGAAGCCGGAAGCACCGGTGACAAAAGCTTTCATAATATGGGGAAAATGCCGGTTGAATTCTGGAACAACCGGCTGGCGCTGGCCATAAAAATTTTGACCGGCGGCAACAACAGCAAACCAAGCTGGTGGGGCGAGCGTACCCGCGAGCCGGTATTGTCCTGATTTGGCTTTTGTAGTGTCGGTGCTCTCCACCCTCCGCAGTGCCTGCTACGGAGGACGGGTGCGCCGATTTCGAGCCAGAGACTCGACGTGACACCAAATCAGGGTTTGCCTTTGCTTCTTGCCCGCTTGACTTGAAACTCGCCTCGGGGAAAACTGTGCCCGTTGTATGCCGTTTCAAAGCAGTAGCCGAAAAAAATTAAGTCGCGCCAGCCAGCGTGACCTTGACGTCAAAATCGAATTTATGGAGGGCCTGGTCCGCCGTGATCCCGATTACGTGGACGCATTGCAATTACTGGGCGACCACTACACGCAGCGCGGCCGCTACGCCGAGGGCCTCCGGGTGGATGAACACCTGGCCCGGCTGGAACCGGACAACCCGTTGGTGTTTTATAATCTCGCGTGCAGCTATTCGCTCCTGGAACAATTCGACCGCGCCGCGAACGAGCTGGAAAAGGCGCTGCAACTCGGCTACCGCGACTTTCACTGGCTGGCCCGCGACCCCGACCTCCGCGAATTGCGACAGCAGCCCGTTTACCGCCGCATTCAGGATAAAATCAACCGGATGAAGGTCAATGTTCGTTGAAACGTGAATGGTTGAATCGTTAAAACGGTTCAACGGTTCAACGGTTCGACAATTTTACGAATCTATGAACGTCACCGTCCGCGGCCGCACGCAACACTATCGCACGGTCGCCTTCGACCGCGCGCGCAACGCCGTCCTGCTCGTCGAACAACGCCTGCTCCCGCACGAATTCAAAATCGTCGCCACGAAAAATTTCCGCGAGACCGCCACCGCTATCCATGACATGATTGTACGCGGCGCTCCGGCCATCGCCGCCACCGCTGCCTATGGCTTGGCCCAGGGCGCGCTCGCCTTTCGCGGGAGCGACCTGCGGAAATTTTCCCGGCACCTCGACATGGTCTATCAAACGCTCAAGGCCGCACGGCCCACGGCGGTTGACCCTGTCAATGCCCTGAACGGCGTCCGTGCCATCATGCGCCGGGGAAAAACTGTAACTGAACAGCAATTGCTCGCGCTCGCCGTGGCCGAGGAATTTGCCAACGAAGACGTGCGCCATTGCGAAGCCATCGGGCGGCACGGCGTGAAGCTCATCCGCAACGGCATGAAAATTCTCACCCACTGCAACGCCGGCTGGCTGGCGTGCGTGGACATCGGTACCGCCACGGCGTCGCTGTATGCCGCGCAGGCGCAGGGCAAAAAATTTCACGTGTTCTGCGACGAGACCCGTCCGCGTTCGCAGGGCGCGACGCTCACCGCGTGGGAACTGGCGCAACAAGGCATCTCGCATCAGGTCATCGCCGACAACGCCGCCGGCCATTTGATGCAACGCGGTGAAATTGACCTGGTGATTGTCGGCAGCGACCGCACGCTGGGCCGTACCGGCGAGGTGACGAACAAAATCGGCACCTACACCAAGGCGGTGGTGGCCAAACGGCACGGCATTCCGTTTTACGTGGCCATTCCGCTTTCGACGATTGACTGGAAATTGAAATCCGGCTTCAACATCCCGATTGAAGAACGCTGCGAAAGCGAAGTGCTCGGCGCCTGGGGCACCATTTCCACTCCATCACTCCGTTACTCCATCACTCCACGATTCGCGCGGCGCGCGTATGTTCGTGTGGCGAATCCGACGAGCGGGGCGCGGAACCCGGGCTTCGACGTAACGCCGCCGGAACTGATAACTGGCATCATCACGCCGGCTGGAATTTTCAAACCAAAAGAGCTTTGGAAGAATCGGCACAGCCTGGGATTTGCCGATTGATTTAGTTTTTCGCAGCGCTCAAAGCGAAGATTGGAGGCGAGGGTCGGAATCGGACAAGCCTTACCTTCCACAAGCCTCTCGAAATCAAACACCTAAAACATCGCTGACGTTTTGACTATAAATCAGTTACATTTGCTGTCAAGCCTAACTCGGTCACTACTTTTCTTAACTGGCCTTAACTCGTTCAGAACGGTGTTTGCTGGCACTTCTGCTGGCATTTTTCGCAAAAGCCGACGCCATGCGAGGAGTAACCCGCCTAACGCGCATAACCCCCGGTTTCCACTTGGTTTGTTAGCCATTTTGTTAGCCATCACGGTTAGTCCGATGTAATCAGAATTGTGCTTCTAGGATTAAACTTCTTCAACTACGCCTTCAATCAGGAAAACGGTGCGAGGGTCAACGCCTTTGCGAACCAATAAGTTTACGACTTTCTGATGTGATTAATTTTTCCGCGCCCGTTCCGAAAAGGAAACCCAATATCTTGAACCGGCAAAGCCGATGGGCAGCAACAGCACACCGAGCACCAGCCAGTCACGCGCGACCTGATACTCGAACATTTCCGCCGCGAGAATGAGCACGGCCAGCAGCAGCAGCGCGAGAGAAATGCCGCGATGAAAACGGTTCAATTCCGATTGTAACCAAGCGTCTAAACGACTTTCCAAGACACGCCCGTCATAGGAATCGGTGCAGTCCTTCTTGCAATGACAGACATTGCACTTGTGGGCTGGCGCGCGGTATTGGGCGATTTTGCGCTCGAAATCCGTCTGCTCGCGCGTCAGGTGATGGCCCGTGGGACATTGCCACACGTCCAGCTTCTTTTTGTAAACGAAACCAGAATTGCGGTAGTGCTCGGAGCGGTGATGCGCATGGCGCGCAACAAATTCCAGAATCACCGCGACCCCGACCAGCAGCAGCGCGTAGCCGCTGGCCAGGATCACTTCGATGTGGACGCCGTGAATCATTCGCCGCCGAATTTTTGGTTTTCCTGGATTTCCGTGAATAGCACGCCGTCCGGCTCTTCGCGCGGCGGCTGTTTCTTCAGGTGCCTCACGCCCAGCCAGCAGAGGTAAAACACCGGCAACGTGCCGCCCAGAATGAACACCGCATCGCCGGGCAGCCGCATCCATTCCAGCAGCGAGAGGGTGTGACCGGAAATAAATTTCAGTGAACGGGCGTCAAAATAACTCACATTCAGCGAGTGATAGAGTTGAATCAATCCAAGCGGAAACAGCGTGGCAAAAACCATCCACGCCAGTCCGAGGTTCAGCGACCAGAAACTGATTTTCGCCGCGCGGTCGCTCCACAGTTTTTCGGGAATCAGGTAACGCAGGCAGAAGAGCGCGAGGCCGACCGCCAGCATGCCATAAACGCCCATCATCGCCGCGTGGGCGTGATTGGCCGTGAGCGCGGTGCCGATTTCATAATAGGAAACAATTGGCAGGTTGATGAGAAAACCGAAGATGCCCGCGCCGAGGAAATTCCAGAAGCCGACGACCGCCAGAAACATCACGGACCAGAAATGCGGAAACGGCGCGCGTGCCTGCGAGCTTTGTTGCGCGCCGAGCTGGAGGAAGCTCCAGGCTTCAACCGTGAGGAACGTCAGCGGAATCACTTCCGCCGCCGAGAAGAAAGCGCCGAGCGCCATGTGCAGGGCGGGTTCGCCGGAGAAATACAGATGATGCATCGTGCCGATGACGCCACCCGCCGAATACAACAAGACATCCAGATAAATCAGCCGCATGGCTACGCGCTGATGCACCACGCCGAGCAGCACGAAAACATAGGCGACCATGACCGTCGTGAATAATTCGAGAAAATCCTCCACCCATAAATGCACGACCCAGAACCGCCAGAAATCCGTCGTGGTAAAAGTTGAGTCCGTCCGCACGAGCAGCCCGACGGCGTAAAATGCGGGAATGGAAAGCGCGGCAAAGAAAAACAGCCATGGCATGTTGCCCGCGTATTCGGTCCGCAATTTGTTCCGCAATCCACGGAAAAGGATCGCGATCCAGAAGAACAAACCCACCGTCAGCAAAATTTGCCAAAAACGACCCAAATCGAGAAAGGTGAAACCCTGATTACCAAACCACGACCAGCAGTTTTGAATCCAGCCGAAGATACCCGCATATTCGCCCGCCATGCTGCCAAACACGACCAGCGCCAGCGCGCCAAGCAATAAATAGGAAAGCTTGTTTTGTCCGTGCGGTTCCCGTCCCGTAATCATCGGGACGAGAAAGATGCCCGCGGCCAGAAACGACGTGGCGACCCAGAAAATCGCCAGTTGCAGATGCCAGGTGCGGGCGATGTTGAACGGCAGCACGCGAGCTAGATCGAAGCCGAAAAAGTTGGAAAGTTCCGCGCGATAGTGTTCTCCGGCGCCGCCCAAAAGCGTCTGCATCAGAAACAGCAGCGCCATGACCAGAAAAAATCCCGCGCACGAGCGTTGTGCCGGTGTGAGCATCACTTCATCCGGCGGACGAAACGAAATGCGCTGTTCCTCGCGGCCATGCCAGCCGAGAAAATTCCACCGGCCAAAGGCGGCCAGCAACAGGCCAATGCCACCGAGCAGCGCAATCAAGGAGAGCACACTCCAAAGCATGGTTTCCGCCGAGGCGTGATTGCCAACGAGCGATTCGGGCGGCCAGTTGTTCGTGTAGGAATAATTTTTGTGCGGTCGCAAGGCTGACCCTGCCCAGGCCGACCAACTGAAAAAGGCGGTGAGTTGCCGGATTTGTTCCGGGTTGGTAATTGCATTGGGACGCAAACCGAATTTCGTGGTGGGCGTTCCAAAAAAATCAGCATAATAGGCGGTGAGTTTTTGGAAGGCGTCGCCCTGCGCTGCGCTGTAAGTCAACACGCCCGTCGCACTGTCGTAATGGTTGGTTTTGAAATCGGCAATGGTTTGCTGCCGCGCCGCGTCCGAAGCAGAACCGCCGTAATAATCAGTCGTCAGTTCGGCGGCGCGATGTAAATAATCCGCCGTGAAGTCCGGTCCCAGCCACGCGCCGTGACCGAAAATGGAGCCATATTCCATCAACCCGTTTTTGAGAAAAACTTGCTGACCGGCGATGATGTCCTTGCCTGTGAATAAAACCTTTCCGTTCGCATCTACGACTTGGGCCGGAATCGGCGGCTCGTCAGTGTAGGTATAATACGCGAGCAGCCCCATGGTGAAAAAACCGAAAAGCATGACGAGCGCCACCGCTTGAATCCAGCCTTTGGAGATCAACAATTTCTGGTTTGAAGATTCACTCATATTTTTGCCTCAGTTGGATTTTTTATGATTGTTTTGAGACAGGAAATTTGTCAACTCCTGAACTTTTGGGCTGTGGCTTCGTTGAATTATTTTGTGAAGCTCCGGCTGGATAAGAGATTGTGGTGCCCCGGATTTTGGCGAACGGGGCAAGCGTGTGAACCGTGCGGGAAGTTAGACTCATGATGTTCTCGACACGGATTCCACGAACCAGCAGGGCATCGGCGATGAGTGAACGATGACAGCGCCACGGCACCGCTTCGGCACACATCAGTACGATTCGCTCCTGGTTCGCCAACTGGATCAATTCTTCAAGGCTCTGCTCAAATTCCGGCGTCTGCATGTAATCTGAAAAACCCCGAAAGGAAGGATTGCGTCAGCCCAGATTAAGAGAATCGTGCTTCGCATGACGCAGGCCGCCGAGTCCCGGCAGGTGAACGTAACCTAATCCGGCTTTCTTCAATGAGCCTGGCAGCGATGCCTTGTTGAATTGTGGATTGTATCGGGAGCGCGGTACGGTCCGGACATCCATGACGCGAGTCGCACCATGCGCCTGAAGCAGGCGGATGAATTCTTCGAGCGTGCGTGTGGAATGGCCAATCGTCAGCACGAGGGACGAAGATTTCACACTGGGAATCTGTTTCCGTCCTCGTCCACGGGATTTGGCACCGATTCCGGCCACGCTCATTTTGATATTTTTCTGCATCACAAGTACCCGCTTACTTTGGTCTGCTGACCGCGACTGTGTAATTCCTGCCTTCCCAGTGATGGGTTTCTTTCCAAAAGAAAGTGAACTCAATCACTGAATCCTCCGGACAGTGCTCGGTGGGTAAATCGGCGAACCACAAATTCAGCGTGCTGATGGGAGTGGTGTCCGTTTTGTTGGTGATTGCCCAGTCATTGGCCGACCAGACGACGGTTACGTCTGCCGCAACGATGAGGCGCAGGATTTGTCCAGGCAACATGCGGCGAATTGGATGACGGGCACTCCACATTTCGTAAAGGTTTTTTATGGGGTTGACGACGTAGCGCTGGAAGGCCGGTTCAACTCGATCAAAACACACGCCGTCGTGAGCACTGCGCACGAGGGAGACATATTCCGCGTGCGACCAGCACAGCGGCATTGCCGCACCCGTGGGCAGCCCGCGCTCCATTCCCTTCTCCGGCAGGTCTGCGGCGTCCCACAACTGCTCGCTGATCATGCCGCCTTTGTTGGCGAACTTTTCCATCGCGGCAATGAATGGCTTGGGATCGCGCCCCGCCGCCAGTTCGTAATGGCCACGCTCGCCCGTCAAAATCGGCCAGCAGCGGCCGATGCCCGCGCCATCGAAGGCGCTGCCGTCATGCTTCTGCCCATAGCCATCGTGATTGTAACGGCGCCAGCCCGGACCTTGCGGCAGGTCGCACTTAAGCAGGCGGTCGATGACTTCAATCGAATCGCGCACGATGGGATCATTCGCCGCACGAATGCCCAACCGCACCAGGTGAAGAAAATCGCCGCCGACAACGTTCCTGGCCGGATGGAGGCCACCGCCGTTGGGGACCGCGAGCATCGTGGTGTTGGGATCGGCGTGCGGATCGGGCGCATCAGGATCCGTGGGATTGATTCTAATGTAATGGCGCCGGAACCCTTCGACCAGTTCACCGGTCGTGGTGACGGTCCATTCTTCAACGTGCGCCGCCAGCCAGTCCGCATACTGTAAAATGAAATCGGCGGTGCCCGTTTCACCGCGCCGTCTGGCAAACTCCGCAGCGCAAACCAGGCCGGCGATCACCGTGGCGAGCGTCGAGGGTGAATAGCCGGCGGTCTCCTCCCATCGTTCCTGTGCAGTGACCGGTCCCTGCCGGATGAGGTAGGCCGCGGCGCGCAAAATCATGACGCAGGGATTGAACCGGCCCAGCGTGACGCCTTCGCAATGCAAACGCCACGCCAGCAGGATGGGAGCGGCAATTTCATCGAGTTGCACACCGCACCAATACGCATTTCCATTGATCCAGCTATTTTGCGGGAACCTGCCATCCATCCGTTGAATGGCGGCGAGCCAGATCAAAGCGCGCAGTGGAGTCCCGGTCTGGCCGGTAGCCAGAAGTGCGGTCGCGCTTTGCACCAGGTCACGCGTCCAAACCAGATGATAGCCACCCAGATCGTTGTCGCCTTTGGTCTCGCCCCAGGGAATGCTCATGGAAGCCACCAGGGCGCCTTGAAACGATTTATCTTCATGGGCGAGCAGGATGCAGCGGCTCAGCCGATACATGTGACCGCCGTCTGATGTATGCCCGCTAAAATCGTACTTCGGATTGACCACCGTGCGCTGCCACTGGCGCACATAGGCCTTGCGGTGAACGTCGAACGGCTCCGCCAGCGATTGCAACAATTTCGCCACCGTGCTCTGGCAGCTCCTTCCCAGCGCAATGGCGATCGCAAACTCATCGCCGCCCTGAAGATCGATTTCGCCCGTCAGCGCGATGTTGCCATCTCCGGCGTGGTGAAATTCCAAGTCCATCTTGAAATGCTTCATCAAATCCCGCCAGCCGTCGCTGGCCCCGACATACCCGACGGATCGCCGCGAAAACCCCCGGCTGCATCCCATGACCAGATGCACATCCTTGCGAACGGCCTGGAGCAGGTTATTGCCGCCGATCTCGGAACACCAACCGGAGTTTCCCGCGCCTTGACGCGCCAGATGCGGAGCCAGCAGCGCGTAGAGGCGCAACTTGCCGCGCAATGACTCATCCAACACTTCGAGTTTGGTGTGCATGAGCACCACCGAGCGGTGCGGATCGGTGAGGATGTGCTTGATCAGCCGGTAGCGTCCGTTGGGTTCCGAATTGATGAGACGGTAAAAGACACAATCCCGTTCCGGGTATTCGATTCGGTGATCCAGGTCGCGCTTTTCCTCATGGCAGAACGTTTCGCCGTCGCTGATCAGCAATTGAACATCGCGCGTGTTCGGCTGGTCAACGGTTGGGTAGTAAATTTCGTTGATGATGCCATGACTGATGGTGAACCAGACCCGGCAGCTCGTATGATAAGCGGTGCCCAGACCTTCCTTGGCACTGGAGGTCCAGCGGGGCTCGATTCCGGGTGCGCCAAAGGCGACTGAGTTTTCGTTTGGATTCATATCGGGATTTCAAACGCTTTCACGGGCAGCCGGGGCAGCTTGCGGAACAAGGTCTTGCAGTTTGAAGTTCAACAGATCACCGATACGCTCGATGCTCACGTCCGCAGCCGGGCTGGTGGACACAATTTTCGGATCCAGCGCGTAGTGTCCTTGCCGCACGAAAACGGTCGTCACCCGCCGGCCCCAGATTTTTTTGATGGCGGCCAGAATGCGCAGCTTGTCATCCACCATCACGTAATGGTCGGCCGGGAAGCGTCCGACAACATCGTCCAGTTCCTGCTCCTTGTGCATATAGATCAACACGTTGCCATTTACCGCCTCGAACAATCCCGAACGCTCCACTTTGCGCGGCTGGAAAACGACGTCGCCGTCAGTAAGCAGGACGGCCGCTCCCCAGTGCTTGACGCGTTCGACGACATCGAGCGAGTTCGGGAACAGGCGATTGGTAAAAGGGTAATTGATGAGGAAACGCGAAACGGCCAGCAGACCCAGGTCGTGCGGATATTCGCTGCGGTAACGCTGCAAGGCCCCCAAATAATCGGTGTAACCAAGCCGGGTTCGCAACCGCTCGAAAATGGTCCAGTAACACCGCGCCCGCCTAGAGCCAACCTCGCGCTTGAGATATTTGGTGAGGTCCGTGATGACCTGGTCGTTGTTGAGCAGCGTGTTATCCACGTCGAACAGGAAAACGATTTTTGCGGGAACCGAATGTTTGGGAGTTTTCCTTTTCATGAGTTAATGGACGAACCGCTTATGAGTTGCACCGCAGTAAAGCTTGTTCCAAAGGCGATATCCGCCCAGGAATGCGTTGGAATTCTCCCCCCGGCGCGTGCCGGGCGGGAGCTTCTTGAGCAATCTGGCATTGCCTCCCCCGAGCACAACATAGTCAGCCTGCACCGCGCTCTTGAGTTGTCGGACGACCTCGTTCACCTGACGGCGCCATTTCTTTTTTCCCAGCCGTTCCAACCCCGCCAACCCGACATAATCTTCATAGGTCCGGCCCTTCTTGTACGGCAAGTGGGCCAGTTCCATCGGCTCCAGCACATTGTCCACGATCAACGTGGAGCCAAGCCCCGTGCCTAGACCGAGAAAAAGCATCCGGCCGCCTTGATAGCTACCCAGCGCCTGCATCGCCGCGTCATTGACTATTTTTACCGGCTGGCCGAACGCCTTTTTATAGTTGAATCCAACCCAGCCGGATGCAAGGTGGCGAGGTTCAATGATGGGACGGCCATGGACCACGGGTCCGGGATAGCCAATCGAAACGGCATCATATTTCCAGCCGGCTGTGGCAGCGCGCACTGCGGCGACCATCTTCGCGGGCGTCATTTTCGGACCGGACGGAAATTCAACCCGCCGCTTGTGGCCGGTGGCCAGCACCTTTACATGAGTGCCGCCGACATCAAGGACCAGGATTCTCATGCGATCGGCCTCCAGGCGTGCCCCTCGCGCGCGAGCAACTCGTCGGCCGCCTTTGGCCCCCAACTGCCGGCGGCGTAATTGGGAAAATTGCGAGGCCGGGTGTTTGCCCAGGCATTCAGCACCGGCATCAGCAGCTGCCACGCCGCCTCGACCTGATCGGCGCGCATGAACAAGGTGGGATCGTTGTTCATCACGTCCCAGAGCAATGTCTCGTACGCGTCCGGCGAGGGGACGGCAAAGCTCTCCTGATAACCGAACCGCATCTCTACCGGCCGCAACAGCATCTTTGGCCCCGGGTACTTGGCCTGAAAACCCAACACGATGCCTTCCTCGGGCTGGATCGACAGGACCAGACAAGACGGGTGCCAATCGCGGCTCGATTCGGGCGGAAAGGAGCGATGCGGCACGGTGCGGAATTGGATGGCCACTTCCGAAAACTGCCGGGGCAGGCGTTTGCCCGTGCGGAGATAGAACGGCACTCCCTGCCAGCGCCAGTTGTCCACAAACAATTTCAAGGCCGCGAACGTCTCCGTTCTTGAGCGAGAGGACACGTCAGCTTCCCGGCGGTATCCGCGCACTTTTTTGCCATGAAGGGTGCCCCGGCCATACTGCCCGCGCACGGCGCACTGCTGAACCGCGCCCTGCGGAATCGGCCGCACGGCGTGGAGAACATCCACTTTTTTGTTGCGAATCTCATCGGCATTGAAAGAGACCATCGGTTCCATGGCCACGAGACAAAGGAGTTGCATCAGGTGGTTCTGCACCATGTCGCGCAGGGCGCCCGCGCGGTCGTAATAGCCGCCCCGATGCCCCACGCCCACATCTTCGGCCACGGTGATGGTCACGTAGTCCACGTAACGCCGGTTCCAAATCGGCTCGAAGAGCGGGTTGGCGAAGCGGAAGGCCAGGATGTTTTGCACCGTCTCCTTGCCCAAATAATGGTCGATGCGAAAAATCTGCGATTCATGGAAGCTTTCCGTGACCACACGATTCAATTCCCGCGCCGAGTCCAAATCGTGACCGATCGGCTTTTCCACCACGATGCGGTCATGAACTCGATTCCGATTCAGCCCCGCATCGGCCAGCATCCGGGGAATCACCCCAATCATCACCGGCGGAGTGGCCAAGTGAAAAATGTGACCAGCTTTCACCTTCCACTCCTGATCCAGTTGCGCGCACTTCTTCTCCAAATTCGAGTAGGTGGCTGGGTCTTTGAAGTCTCCCTGGTGATAGGTGACGTGCCGGGCGAAGTCGTTCCAGCCCGTGCTTTTCGCTTTCCCATTTCGCGAGAACCGCTTTACGCCGTCGAGGAAGTGTCGGCGCAACTCCGCATCGCGCAAAGGGACGCGATCCACGGCAATGATCGCAAATTGATCGGGCATCCGTCCTTCCCGGTGCAGATCGAACAAGGACGGAATCAACTTGCGCCAGGTCAAATCACCCGCGCCGCCAAAAATCATGATAATGGTCGGGCATATATCCATATTGGCTCACCCTGTTTCCCATTGGGTGTGAAACGTGCCCTTGGCGTCGACCCGCTCATAGGTGTGGGCTCCGAAATAGTCGCGTTGGGCTTGGATGAGATTGGCCGGCAGCCAGGCGCTGCGATAGGCGTCGAGATAGCCCAGCGAAACCATCAATCCCGGCGCAGGCACCCCTGACTCGGCCGCCTGGCAGACCACCTGGCGCAAATCTTCCTGATGCTCCATGAGCTTGTGTAACAAGCTGGGATCCAGCAGCAAATTCGGCAACTCTGGCTTCGCGTGAAATGCCGCGCAGATGTCTTTTAGCAACGCAGCGCGGATGATGCAGCCGCCCCGCCAGATTCGCGCCACGGCTTCGAAGTCGAGGTGATACTTGTATTTGTCCGAAGCCACCACCAAAAGCGCCAGGCCCTGCGCATAGGTGACGATCATTGCGGCATAAAGCGCGCGGCCCAGTTGTCTAAGGAAGGTGTCGCGGTCGCTGGCGAAGCGCCGCACGGATCGCTGATAAATCGCACCGGCCTGTTCCCGTTCCTTCGCGAACACGGACAAGTCCCGCATCGCGACCGCCAGGTCAATGGTCGGAATCGGCACTTGCAATTCCATTGCGCTTTGTGAGGTCCACATGCCGGTGCCTTTCTGTTTGGCCACGTCGAGGATTTCGTCGATCAGTCGCTGGCCGGTCTTCTCGTCCGGTTTGGAAAAAATATGGCTGGTGATCTCCACCAGATAGCCATTGAGTTCGTCCTTGTTCCATAATGCATAGACCTCGCGCACTTCATCGTCGTTCATGCCCAGACCGCGTTTCATCAGGTCGTAGGTCTCGGCGATCAATTGCATGACGCCGTATTCGATGCCGTTGTGAACCATCTTCACGAAATGCCCGGCCGATCCCGGACCCAGCCAAGTCACGCACGGATCGCCGTTGACCTTCGTCGCCGCCGCTTCCAAGACGGGACGGACGCGCTCGTAGGCCGCTTTCGGCCCGCCGGGCATGATGCTCGGTCCGTGACGCGCACCTTCTTCGCCACCCGAAACTCCCACGCCGAGGAATTGGATGCCTTTCGCTGCCAGGTTGCAGGCGCGCACGTCGGTGTCTTTGAACCAGGAGTTGCCACCATCAATGATGAGATCGCCCGGCTGCAGATGCGGCAACAAATCCTTGATGACCGAATCCACCGGCGCGCCAGCGGGCACGAGCAGCATGACCGCGCGCGGCTTGCGAAGCAGGGCGATGAACTCCTTGATATCCACCGCGCCGCGAACATCACATTCCTTTGATTCCCGGCGCAGGGCCTCAACCTGGGCTGCGTCTTTGTCATAACCCGCCACCGAGAAGCCATGTTCGGCCATGTTCAGCACGAGATTGCGCCCCATGACACCGAGGCCGACCATGCCGATTTCATACCGTTGTTGTGGTTGCTGATTGGTCATTGTTTTCCTTGGTCAGACTTGAAATTTTACAGGGCGGAAAAGAACCTCCGTGCTCCTTCGACAATCACCGCAATTGCGTCGCCATCGGAAGCGCGGTCGGTGTTGATCGCCAAATCATAGAGCAATTCGTTGTCGAGGCGGGCATGAAAGTGCGCTTTGACGTACCTCCCGCGGTCATAATCTTCTTTCCTGACGATTTTGGCAGCAGCCTCTGGCGTCAGGTTCCGGAGTTTTTGCACGCGCTCGACTCGTTTCTGCAGCGAACCGGTCAAACGCACATGAAACACATTCGGTAATTTCGCCGTGACCACCGTCGCACCGTGTCCCACCAGAATTGCATGACCCGCCAGCGCCAGGCGCAACGTGGTTTCCACCACCTGGGGCACCAGCACCCAGGCCGGCGGCCGCAGGCCGAACAAATCATCCATCAAATTATCAATAAAGAAGCGTTTTTCTTCCGTGATTTTTTCCGCCAGTTTCTTCGGCCATCTTTGTTCCTCCAGGGCCTCTTCGATGAGTCGCCGGTCGAAAACCGCCCACGGGTTGTGTCCTTTGAATTCCGTTTTCTGGAGAATTTGCACCAATTGCTCCGCGATTTCATGGGTGCCGACTCCGGTTTGATGTGAGATTGTAATCACGGGTTTCAATGATCGCGGATGCGCAGCAGCCATGCGTTCGTACCGATCCTGGTATTGGCTGACGATGTAGGCACTGGATTTCTTTACCGAGGTTTCAACGCTCATAAAGTTTTCCTGCTAACAACAACTGAACCGGCAATGGTGGATGGATTTCATCGGTCAATGAGTTTTTTCGTCAAAGACTGATTCCAGCGGCAGGTCTGGATTCAAATGATGTATTCCCAGCCACTCGCGGTTGAAAATCTTTGACTGGTATCGAATGCCGGAATCGCAAAGGATGGTAGTGATGATCTGATGGGAGCCGCGTTCACGGGCAAGGCGGACCGCCCCGGCAAGGTTGATCCCCGAAGACAGCCCGACAAACAATCCTTCCTCCCGCAACAAATGATGAATGATCGTCAATGCGGTCTGGTCATCAATTCGATAAGCTTCATCGACGGAAATGCCTTCAAGATTTTTGGTTACGCGAGTCAGGCCGATGCCTTCTGCGTAAGAATCACCATCCTTGGTATCCAGGTTTCCATGCTTGAACCATGACCACATGGCGGCACCGTAGGGATCGGCACATACCGCCAATATATTCGGATTGCGTTTTTTCAAAAACCGGCTGGTGCCAGCAAGCGTTCCGCCGCTTCCCACTGTGGAGACAAAAGCGGTCACTTCGCCAGAGGTTTGTTCCCATATTTCCGGGCCGGTGGTTTTGTAATGAGCAGTCCTATTATCAACGTTATCGAATTGGTTGGCCCAAAACCAACCATTCTCTTTCGCCAACTGCTCTGCCTGACGGTTGTAATTGGCCTGATCACTGTAGGGTTTTTCAGGCACGGTGATGACTCTGGCTCCCAAAGTCCGAAGCAACTGGATTTTCTCGGGAGACTGGTTTTCCGCAATGACGATGACCGTTAGATAACCCCTGCTTAAGCCGACCATCGTCAGACCGATCCCTGTATTGCCCGCCGTGCCTTCAATGATGGTATCTCCCGGCTTCAGCCTTCCCGCCGCTTCCGCTTCGGTGATAATGCTGTAGGCAGTTCGATCCTTGACCGAACCGCCTGGATTCATGAATTCGGCCTTGGCCAGAATCTCACAGCCCGTCAGCTTGGAAAGACGACGCAAGCGGATCAGCGGAGTACCGCCAATATAGTGATCAATACCGTAGTAACAGCTTCCGCTCATAATTCATTCTCTCGGCTACGCATTTGGCTGCGGTGTGTAGCGAAGATACGGTTTCACGTTGCGAACACCTTTGGGGAACAGTTTCTGGGCGTCGTTGTCAGACACCGCAGGCGACACAATGCAATCCTGCCCCTTTTGCCAGTCCGCCGGCGTGGCAACCTTGTAATTGGCCGTCAACTGAAGGGAATCAATCACGCGCAGGATTTCGGCGAAATTCCGACCGGTGCTCGCCGGATACGTCAGCGTCAGCTTGATTTTTTTGTCCGGGCCGATGATGAACACCGATCGTACGGTGGCCTTATCATCGGCGTTGGGATGAATCATGTCGTAGGCGAAAGCGACCTCCCGGCTTTCGTCGGCGATGATCGGAAAATTCATCGTGCAACGCTGGGTATCATTGATGTCTTTAATCCAGCCATGGTGTGAATCCAGCGGGTCCACGCTGACGGCAATCACCTTGACGTTGCGCTTCGCGAACTCGGCCTTGATCCTGGCCACCATGCCAAGTTCGGTCGTGCAGACCGGCGTGTAATCCGCCGGGTGCGAAAACAAAACGCCCCAGGAATTCCCAAGCCACTGGTGGAAATTGATTGTCCCTTCGGTCGTGTTGGTTGTGAAGTCGGGCGCCACATCTCCTAATCGTAATGACATATGCTGTTCCTTTCTTTTGTTGGTTTTGGTCAAGAAGTCACGGGCCAGAATTTCCAGCCATTTGGACGATTCAGCCAGGGTCCTTTGCTGCGCACCTCCTCTTCCTCGTGGTGACGCTTTCTGGCCCCAAGAATATCCGCACGCCCCAAATAACCCACCACGCGCCCAGGTTCGTCGCGCTTCACCACTGGCAGCCGTCCAATATCATGTCTAAGCATTTTGGCGACGGCATCGTTCAATAATTCATCAGGGTACGAGACCACCAATCTGGTTTCGCCAGCGTCGAGCACGGACATATTGCCTGCGGGATCGGCCCGTATCGCACGCACCAGGTCTCCCCGGGTAATGATCCCGGCCAGCTTCTGATCCGCACCCAAAACCAAGGTTCCCTGACGCCTGGAAATATCGGGGTCGCCTTGGGTGATTCTCCCGGAAAGCTCTCCGACTGTCATTTCTGCCGGGATGATTGGGAACCGGCGGTCCATCACCTCCCCAACCCGCATCAACTCAAATAAATCCACGCTGTATTCCCTGGCGATATGTTGGCCGCGCCGGGCGAGTTTCTCCGTCAAAATAGACCGGCGTAATACCAGCACCGTGACTCCCAACGCGGCCACGCTCCCGATAAACAAAGCCGGCAGGGCATTAAAATCATGTGTCAGTTCCAGGGTGAAAACCGCACCGGTGAACGGTGAACGCATGGTGCCACCCATGATCGCTCCCATGCCAATCATCGCCCATAACCCGGGATCGCCGGTTGGCAGCCATTGTCCGAGCAACGCACCCAGCGAGCCACCGATAATCAACAACGGTGCCAATACGCCACCCGAAGTTCCCGACCCCAACGCCACTGACCACACCAACGCCTTGGCGATTAGCAATCCAATCAACAGCCCGCTCACCAATTTCCCCCGCATCAAGGTGTGAATGGTTTCATAACCCACTCCCAGCACGCGTGGCTCGATCAAGCCACCGATGCCTACCACCAGCGCGCCCAGAGCCGGCCACCACATCCAGTGGATCGGCAGTTTCTGGAACAAATCCTCAAACGCATAAACCATGGTCGTTAACAGCCACGAGCCGAAGCCCACGGTGATGCCGACGATCAGGGCAGCGATGAGTTCATTCGAACCTAATACGCCATGGGGGATCATTGGAAACATTGGTCCAGCACCCAGCAGCGGCACCCGCAAAATGGAAGCGACTACGGATGCAACCGCCACCGGAATGAAGCTCCGTGGCTTCCACTCAAATAACAGTAATTCAACAGCCAGCAACACGGCGGCAACCGGTGTGGCAAATACTGCCGACATTCCGCTGGCCGCGCCTGCGACCAACAAGGTCTTTCGTTCCGCAGCTGAAAGATGAAAGAGCTGGGCAAACAACGAGCCAAACGCGCCCCCCGTCATGATGATCGGACCTTCCGCACCGAATGGTCCGCCGGTGCCAATGGATATGGCCGACGATAACGGCTTCAAAATTGCCACTTTGGGACTGATCAGGCTTCGCCCCAAGAGAATCGCTTCCAGTGCTTCCGGTATCCCGTGACCACGTATCTTGTCGGATCCAAAACGTGCCATCAGTCCGACGATCAAAGCTCCTGCCACCGGCACCACCGGCAGCCACCAACCAAGGTGGTTGTGTTCCGGCAACAACGTCTGTGTCGAAAAACAGTGAAAGAAGGAAACATTGGTGATCACCGCTATCAGCCAGAGCAGGGCCTTGGCCACCAACGCACTGATTATGCCGATAGGGACCGCCAGCGCAGCAAGCAACAGAACTCGCCGGTTCGTCCGAAAATCAGCCAGCACATCGGGCGGTGCCCCGCCCGGCGTCACGGCTATTTGCGGATTTATATCATAAAATGCTTTGTTCATCAATATCAGAAGCTAATGTTATATCGTATTGCGATACTTTTCAACTGGATTTTGTTTGTGGGAGTGTGCTATTCTCTGGTGAGACACTCATGCCGGTAAAAGCGAACAAAATCACCAAGGCCCACTACGAGACTCTGTCTGAGTTGCGTTATGCCCTGCGGCAATTTCTGCGTTTCAGCGAAAACGCGGCCCATGCGGCGGGTGTCACACCGCAACAACACCAAGCCATGCTGGCGATCAAAGGGTTTCCCGGCCGCGACCGAATAACCATCGGTGAACTGGCTGAGCGATTGCAGATTTTGCATCACAGCGCGGTCGGGTTGGCCAACCGGCTGGTCATAGAACGTTATGCGAGGCGTGTATTAAGCCAAAAAGATCGCCGCCAGGTTTATCTTAACCTCACAACGCGGGGTGAAACCGTTCTCGAAAAACTCTCCGCCGTCCACCGTGAACAACTGAAACGCGTGGGGCCGCAGATCAGTCAACTTTTGAAGGGATTACGGGGGGACAATTCGTGATCATGGAGTTTTGGCATTTTTATGTTCACAATGATATTCCAGCACTGAAAGCGGCTACAATTATTTTAAATGCGAATCACTTGATTTGGGTCAAATCCCGGAAGCTGTGCCGGTGCGAAACTACTTGCATGAGCGAGAAGCCTTTGATTGATCTGGCGCGGGAAAAAATTCTGTCGCTGGTGGAAGAAACCAAATTTGCCGCCAATGGTATTGTCAGCCGCACGTTGCTGCGCACAGCGAATTCGCGCACCGTGCTCTTCGGTTTCGCCGCAGGACAGGAATTGACCGAGCACACCTCCACGCAATATGCCGTCATTCAGGTATTGTCGGGCAAATGCGAATTTTCCCTCGATGGCAAGCCTCACTCGTTGAAAGCCGGCGATTTTCTCTACATGCCGCCCAACCTGCCGCATGCCGTCCAAGCGACAACGCAATTCTCCATGCTGCTCACACTTGCCAAGCCTGTGGAGACGGAAAAATTTGACCCGCTTTTAGCCAAAACCAAAATCCAAACACTGAAATGAAAAATCAAAAACTCATCGAACCGGAAAAAATATTCGACGGACGCTCGATTCCCTGTTCCGTCAAGCATGGGCAAATCATTCAAAAATGGCTCAACCTCGCGGTTAGTGATTATTTTGTGCTGGTCAACGACCACGATCCCGTGCGGCTTCACGACCAGTTTTCCGCGCAATGGCCATTGTCGTTTTCATGGGAACACCTGACGAAAGGCCCGGACGAATTCCGCGTGAAAATTACAAAACTGAAAGCGCTGGCGGAATCGGCTGATGCCGAACTGTCCTGCTCCTGCGGACATTGATTATCTATATCCTCCTTGTTCTCGTAATCGGGGACGAGAACGTTCTTTACACCTCCGGTGCCTTGCGGAAGCCGTCCAGCCAGTGACGCAGACTCATCAGCGGATGTTCCCACACCATGCGCGATCCGGCGTAACGCATCACTACACGGGCCTGTTCGCGGCGGTCGCGCTGGTAGCAATGCACAGGACAATTTGCGCACGTCGGTTTTTCCTCGCCGAAACGGCAGCGCTCCAACCGCACGCCGGCGTAATCCAAAAACTGCCAACACTCCGCGCACAGACCTTCAGCCGGATGATGATGGTCACGGCAATAAATCCCCACCATCGCCGACATTGTTTCCCATTCCCGCGCCAGACGCCGCGTGTCCGCCAGATTGTTTTTTGCTTTCGCGGCGGATTGAACCACGTCTGGCCCGGCGACCAGTTCAGCAGTCATTTTCATGCCGTTATCTTAGCACAGCCTGTCCGGCGGCCCTTGATTCAGGTCAACGTTTCTCGATTCATTTCGCCGCACGGAAAAGGGCATAGATTGACCTGGGTCAAATCATCCTGTCCGCACTCATGGAAAATTGGAGGAGTAAGAACGAAAGAAGTTTTATGAGTGGAAATGAAACCATTCCCATGAAGAAGGCCATTGTCGTTTATGCCTGCTCCGGCTGCTCTGACGCCGGTGAAATCGCCGACCGCATTGCGCGCCAGCTCACGCGTGACGGCGCGGCGCAAATGTCCTGCCTCGCTGGCATCGGCGGGCGCGTGAAAAGCCTCGTACTCAAGGCGGCAAATGCGGAGCGCATTCTGGTCGTGGATGGCTGCCCGCTGAATTGTGCTGCGCACACGCTCAAACTCGCGGGCTTTCAAAAATTCGATCATCTTGAACTGCACAAAATCGGCATTCGCAAAGGCTCGTGCCCGGTGACGGAAGAAACAATTTCAGCCGGTGTGGGGGCGGCAAAGAAAATTCTTGCCGAGATTCCGCAACCAGCAGTAATTCATTGAACCATGCCGCCACTGAACCAATTCAAACGCTTTGACGTGCGCGACCTGATCCGACGCGGTGTCGAGCCGTTTCCTGAAATCCGCAAGCGTGTGGACGCGCTCAAGCTGGATGAAGGCTTGATAGTCGTCGCGCCATTCCTGCCTTCGCCACTGGTCGAGCAACTGTCCGGCGACGGCTTTGCCAGCAAGGTCGAGCGTGGTGCGGGGACAGATTGGATTGTTTACTTTTGGCGCGAGGCTGCTTGAATGGAGTCATGTCCGTATCCGTCGCCGAGTCCAAAAAAATTGCCGTCGGCAACACGCTGCGAAGCTGTCAGCTTTTCACCGGCCTGCCGCTGCCGGACTTGGAAAACATCGCGGAAGTCACGATTTTGAAATCGTTGGAGAAAGGCGATTACCTTTTTCACGAGGGCGATCCAGCTCACGGATTTTACGTGGTTCAACGCGGCGCGGTGAACGTCCATCGAGTCAACGCCGCCGGCAAGGAGCAGGTCATCCATGTTTTTCGCACCGGCGAATCATTTGCCGAAGTAGCACTGGCAAGTGCGACCGGCTACCCCGCCGACGCCCGCGCGCTGGAGCCGACGCAGGTTTTGCTGGTGCAAAAAGACGGGATTCTTACACTACTCAAACGCCAACCCGAACTCGCGCTGCGGATGCTAGGCTCGATGAGCAGCCATTTGCGCGTGTTGGTCGGGCAGCTTGAAGATTTGACGTTAAAAGACGTTGAAACGCGGCTAGCCAACTGGTTGGTGAAGCGCTGCCCGAATCCGCAGGGCGAGTCGCCGGTGAAAATCGAGTTGACGTTTACCAAGCGTATGCTGGCAGCGGAACTAGGCACCGTCAGCGAAACTTTTTCGCGCACGCTTGCCAAATTCCGTGATCACAAACTACTCGCCGTCAAAGGGAAAACTATCACCGTGCTTTCGCCGACCAAATTGAGTGCGCTGTTGCAGCGCAACCTAGGTGAGTAAGAATCTGAAAGGTGGGCGGAGGTCGGTTTTCAACTAATGCCTTAACGGGAAAAGTTGAGAGAACATATACATACATTTGCATCACAAGTCGCTGATTGCAAATGAGTTGGAGGCGGAGGTCGGAATCGAGCGCCTTTGGTGGCGGACGACAGGGATATTGTGCCTGATTTTATAGGCTATTCAAGCAGATTGTGTCACTATTGCTAACCCCCGGTTTCCACTTGGTTTGTTAGCCATTTTGTTAGCCATTGTTGACACCTCGGCCCAAATGGAATCATCAAGCAAGGCGCGCCTGACCGGGTTCACTTTTCTGTACCACACATGAGTTAGTCCAGGGACTGGTTGAACTGCTATCACAACAAATCGCTACAGGCAACACGGGATGGCGGTTCCAGTTCCGCTTCGCGGTTCACGCGACACACCGGAGCCAGCGCCGGTTGGCGCATTCCGTTCCGCAGCCGCGTGCTTGACATCACCGGCGTGGCGTGGCTGAGTTCGTTAGGCGACATCGGCACATTCCGATTTCATGACGACCCAAGAACAGATTTTTTGCGACAGATGGCTGCGCTGCATTGTTGTGAGTGCCCTGTCGTTTCTACAACTGCCGCTGGCTGGTGCAACGATTCAGACCGATGCCTTGGTGCTGCCCAATCAAAAAGTGCAGGCTCGTAGTGCGCTGTTGGTGGATGCCAAAAGCGGCAAAGTTTTGTTCCAGCGCAATCCCGCCGAGGCACTGCCGCCAGCAAGCACCGTCAAGTTGCTGACCGCACTGCTGGTGTATGAGCGGACACATCTCAAAGGCGAAGTGGTCGTCCAGAAGTCAGACACGCTTGTCGAGCCGAGCCGCATTCCGCTGCGAACCGGGGAGACCGTCCCAGTCAAAACCTTGGTGCAAGCCCTGCTCATCGGCTCGGACAACGATTCGGCGCTGGCGCTGGCGCGGCACGCGGGCGGCTCGGTGGAAAAGTTTGTGATGCTGATGAACGCCCGCGCCCGCGAACTGGGCTGCACTGGCAGCATGTTCAAGAACCCGAACGGTCTGCCCGCGCCCGGCCAAGTGACGACCGCCTACGACTTGTTAAAGATTTTTCAGGCCGCAATGGCGGTGCCGGAACTGCGCGAAATCTGTCGCACGCCCAGCATCACGCTCCAGACGGCTGCCGGTCGCCAAACGCTGAAGAATCACAACAAGCTCTTGGGCGTGTATCCCGGCATGGGGCCAGCCAAGACGGGCTGGACGTTCCGCTCTAAACACACTTTTGCCGCGTCTGCCACCCGCGACGGCCACGAACTGCAACTGATCCTGTTGCATAGCGCGAACAAATGGGCAGATGCCAAGATGCTTTTCGATTTCGGTTTCGAGCAGTTCCGCCGCGAGGGGAATGGCACTCCACCGAACTGATGTGATTTGGAGTCAACGCCGGTTGGTTGCTTCCGTTCCGTATTCACGGTTGACTTGCGTCGCGCCGGATACACGGTTAGGGGCGGGCGTTGAGTCGGGTTATCCCCCGGTGGCTGGAGGGTTGCGGCGCACGGCCCACCATGTCACCAGACCGGCCCCGGCACAAATCAAAGCCCCCACCGTGATTGTCCACGGCACGCCCACTGCGTGCGACAGAAAGCCTGATTCGATGCCGCCCAATGGCATCATGCCACCGAACACCAGCGCCCAGATGCCCATCACCCGCCCGCGCATCGCGTGCGACACATTGGTCTGGATGAGGGTGTTCATCGTCGAGAAAAAGAGCAGCATTCCCCAGCCGCCCATCGCCAAGACCACCAGCACCAGCGGATACCAGCGCACGACGGCCAGCAGCACCAGCATGGCTGAGAACAACCATAGTCCGCCCAGAACCATTACCCGCAGCCGCACCCGGTTGCCGTAGGTGGCCACCGTAAGCGCACCCAAAAGCGCACCGCAGCCATTGGCGCTGAGCAAACCGCCATAACGGCTCACGCCGACATGCAGAATGTCCCTCGCGTAGGCGGGCAGCAGCACCGCATACGACCAGCCAAAAACACCCACCACGCCAATGAGCAGCAGCAGTTTACGCACAAGGCGGTGGCCTGCCACATAGGCCAAGCCTTCAAGAACATGCCGTCCGGTTGAGTGCGTTTCCGCCGGGGGCACAAACTGGGGCAGGCGCATCATCAATAATCCAGCCATGACCGCGATGAAGCTGAGGCCGTTCAGGAGGAAGCACCAAGTCATGCCAGCGTGCGCTATGAGGAAACCCGCCACGGCGGGGCCGACGACCCGTGCGCCGTTGAAGATGGAACTGTTCAGCGATATTGCATTCATCAGGTCTTCGCGGCTGGTCATCTCCACCACGAACGCCTGCCGGGCAGGTATGTCGAAGGCCATCGCCACCCCACCCAGCGCCGCCAGCACGAGGATGTGCCAAGGCCGAATGTGCCCGCTCCCCACTAGGGCGGCAAAGACGAATGCTGTCAGCATCATTCCGGTCTGGGTGCAGAAAACAATAGTCCGCTTTGGGTGTCGGTCAGCTACGGAGCCACCCCAGAGGGAGAGCAGCAACATGGGTAAAGTCCCGACAGCGGCCACGGTGCCCAGCAAAACCTTGGAACCGGTCAACTGATAGACCAGCCAGCCTTGGGCGGTGGCTTGCATCCATGTCCCGATGAGCGACACGAGTTGACCGATGAAGAACAGCCGGTAATTGCGATGTTTCAGCGCGGCGAAAGTGTCGCGCCATGTTACACCGCCCACGCCCACGCGCAACGGCTGCCCGGTGACCTCCTGCGGAACACTGGCAATTTGTGCGGTTGGTTCAATTTGTTCAGAAGGTATCGGCATCGGCGGCGGAATACTACGCGGTCGTAGTGTCCTAATCGAGTCTCAGGATGGAAACGCGTGTTGCTGCGAGATAACGGAATGTCCGGCTGGCAAGATTTTCTCAATTACATATCTGTCGGGATCGTCACCAAACTTTTTGTCCCCTAACTGGATCAGCCGTTCTTTGACTAGCTCTTGAACGGTTTCTGCCGATAATCCGCACTCGCGCACGGTTGGCCGCACTCCAAAATACAGCATATCCCGCAGGCGGATTAGCGCCACCTGTTTGTCCTTATCTTTCATTAGTTCTCCAGACCGAAACCTGCGCACTGGCATTGGCATCACATCGTTTTGATGCGTAACCATGAAGGACTCGTTTGAACTTCTGCGTCCAATACTCCAAACGCGCCGCCACTGTGACTATGCGCTGATAAGCCCTGATTTCAAGCTTCAACTTCGAGGCTGGACTGGCCCGATGTAACACCTACTTGACCCGACCGGCTATACCGGTTTAACTCCGGGAATTATGACACATCTTTCTGCCAGTCAGTTGCGCCGTGCGGCTGACATCAAAGACCAAATCGAATCACTGCAAAAGGAACTTGCCCGGCTGTTGGGGAGCACCGATGGCGCTGCGGCTCCCCGTAAGCGCCGGAAGATGAGCGCCGCCGGAAGGCGTAAAATTGCCGCCGCTGCCAAAGCACGGTGGGCTAAAATTAAGGGACGGAAGTCAGCCGCCAAACCGGCCAAGAAAGCCAGACGCAAAATGAGTGCGGCGGGTCGTGCGAAAATTGCGGCGGCAGCCAGAGCGCGCTGGAAGAAGGCCAAGGCCGCCGGGAAGAAGGCGCTGTAGCACCAGTACAGGCTGGCCTAGCTGCCCATGAATAACTTCGGATGACCTATATCTGGACGTTAGGCCACAAGCGCCATGACTGTCATTTCCAAGAAACCACTGAATCGCAATAAGGATTCGAATACATTTACAACGAGGCGGATCAATGAATAGGCCAGAAACAGTAAGCGTGACGAGTTCCTCAGTTATTCCGAATCAATTGGGTCGAATGCCGTTATTGTCTGTTCTAACCGTGTTTGTCCCGATCATTTTGACTACATTGACATCCAGACTCCTTCATCCACAACTTCAGCACTCCTCACCTATGGTTCCATTCTTGGTCTATACGGCTTGGAACTGGGTTGTCGTTTGCGCGGGGTATTTTCTTATCCGTCGTATCGGGGTGCGCTGGAGAGACTTCGGTTTTACGAACTTCCGTTATCGCGATCTTGGGCTGGCGGTAGCGGCTATGCTGGTAGGGATCTTTATCGTGGCCCCAGTTGCTAAGTGGCTCACTCACATTATGGGGTTGCCTGCGATCAAAGGCATGAACTATTCACTCAGCAACCCCTTCGATGTTGCCAGTGCACTCATTTTTGTACTTATTGGACCACTGGCTGAAGAAATCATCTTTCGCGGCTACCTCCTCAACGTGCTCCGGGCCAAGATGGCCAACCTGTGGGTGGTGGGGCTCGCGGGCGTCATCATGTTTACCCTCGTTCATCTTCCTTATTTCGGGTGGGGCGGTATACTCTTCATATTCCTCTGGTCGCCGCTAACAGTAGGTCTTTTTCTCTGGAGGCGGAGTATCTACCCTTCGTATGTCATGCATGTGCTCAACAACTTCTTCGCTTACATAGTTGTACCGTTGTTTCTAAGGTGACTATGATTCCAGCAGCGATCTATCAGTCGTCGTCACTGATTTTGATGTCAAGTCAGTTGCAACGAACGTGGGCTAACAAATCGCTGCAGGCAACGCGGGATGGCCGGTCCAGTTTCCCGACTGCGTCGGGATTCACGTCCTTTGGTCCCGCGTGCCTGAGCTCTGGACGTTAGGCCGCCATCATCTCATTTCAAATCACTATGAAGATATTAGTTGTGACACTATTCACTGCTGGCGTGTTAACTTGGAACATCTCGGCATTCTGCGGAGAGATTCATAACGCGGCGATACATGACGATTTGGAAAAGGTCAAGGCGCTGCTCAAAGCCAATCCTAAATTGGTTTTTAGCAAAGATGACAGCGACGGTGTGTATTTCGACGGCTTTACGCCATTACACTGGGCGGCGCAATTAGGTCACAAGGACGTGGCCGAATTGCTGCTAACTAAAGGTGCGGATGTCAATGCCAAAGACAACAGAGGCGATACGTCTTTGCATGTGGCCACACTCAATAGCCAGAAGGATATAGCAGAATTGCTGCTGTCCAAAGGCGCCGATGTTAATGCCAAAGGCAGCCGAGGCTCGACGCCTTTGCACGATGCAGTGTCGGTTGGGAATATAGATATGGTGAAATTGCTACTAGACCAAAAAGCTGACATCAATGCTGGTGACAATGACGGTTCGACACCTTTGGATTACGCAGCATTTAAAGGTTACAATAAAGTGGTAAAATTGTTGTTGGCCAAGGGTGCCGATATTAACGCAAAAGACAATTCCGGCGAAACACCTTTGCATTCAGCAGCGGATAATGGCCACGAGGATACTGCGGAATTACTGCTTGCACAAAAAGCCAATATTAAAGCCGTTGACAACAACGGCGAGACGCCTTTGCATTCGGCGGCGTTGAATGGACACAAGGACGTGGCGGAATTGCTGCTGGCCAAAGGTGCTGATGTTAATGCCAAAGATGCCGGGGGCGATACACCTTTGCACTTGGCTGTGTTAAAAGAACATGAGGACGTGGCAACATTGCTACGCCAGCACGGTGGCCATGAATAAACACGAGACGCTCGAAGGAGAAGCAGCCTGACAAGTCGAATCTAGGCAACAGCTGATTGCCGTGCCTAATAACAGGATAGGCTGCACAGCCAGTTTCACAAATTGAACCCTAGCGGCGTTCACGTTGCCCGTTGTTCGTAATCCTCCAGTGAGGGAATTTTCATCAGCGCCCGTTTTGCATACGCGCGATGTACAGCCTTGCTGTTGTGCCCCAATGCCTCCTGCGCGAACCGTTCCGGGTAGCCAACCGTTTTAGCCCGTTCCGCCCAAGCGTAGCGGTAGCTGTGCAGCGTCACCCCTTTGATGCCAAGCCTCTGGCATCGCTGCTTGAACTCGAGCAGGTGCGGTCGAGATATTTTTCGTTGGCGGGTGTTGCAACAACATCGAGTTCCAACAACTCAACCCCATTGTCCCGAAATTTCAGGCGAGGTTCGATGAAATAGCCACTCGCAAGGAGAAGCGCGGCAACAAAGTCTTCGTATTGGACCTCGCTTGGGTCTGCTGGCAGCGTGATTGTCATGCTCATATTTGTGATTGTAGCGATTTATCCGTCTGTTTTCCATGTTGCCCTTTTGAGTCGGGCGGGCGGAAGCTTTCGCCTCCGCCCGCGTTGTTATTGCCACCTCCGTGGCATCCTTGAACCGTCCGCTGGATGCGGACAAAGCCAAGATTACGTTTCTGCGCCGCCGTTCTCTTTCACTCCACCGGCGGAATCAGGCTTACCGTTCTTCAACGGCACGAAGCCGCCCGGCATACCGAGCACCAGCGTGCTGCCTGAGTTTTGCGCCGCTGCAAGCGACTGCATCAGACGCAGGTTCATCAGGGCCGGATTTCCTTCCAGCACGCGGGCGGCATTCGCCAGATTGCGCAGCGAGGCGCTCTCTCCGCGTGCGCGTTCAAGGGCGGCCTGGCCTTCCTGCTTCGCCTTCAACACGTCGGCAAAGGCCCGCTTCAAGTCAGCCGGGAACATCACGTCCTTTGCTTCGACAGCAAGTACGTTGATGCCAATTTTGGCCGCTTCCGGCTGCACACGCGCCAAAAGCTGCGCGCCGATTTCCAGTCGCTGGTTGAGCAACGCTTCCACAGCAACACCACTTACGACCGCTCGCAGCGCAAGCTGGGTGGCGTTGTAGAGATCGCTCAACCAGTTCTGCGTTTCGTGCGCTGCCTTGACCGGCTCCGTTACCTGGTAAGTGACGAGCAGGCTCAACTTGAGTCCGACGCTGTCAGCCGTGAGGACATCCTGACCGGCCACAAGCAGTGAAGTTTTGCGGAGATCGATCAGGTTCATCGTCCAGCCGAATCCCCAGAGCACGTGGCGTCCGGCATTGTTGCGACGCACGTACAAGCCGTGATGATACACGAGCCCCGTCCAGCCTTCCGGCACTCGAAATATGTGGCGCAGGTTCTTGATTGCCGGCATGGCAATCGCGCCGGCTATGACAACGACGGCGATTCCGATGATAAACAGTATGTTGTAGTTCATGTTTGTTTTCCTTTCCTAAAATTGTGCCCAGGCCGGAAGGCCGTCGTCCGGCAGCGGGAAAATCGCCCGAGCGTTTTTCACAAAGCTGCCTTCGGACTGCGATTGAACGCAGGCCTTCCGGTCGGGTTTTGATGCGGGATTTCTCCCGCGCTCCGTACCAAGGAGTTGGTTCTCAGCCAACATGCGGAATCGAACCGCAAATGAACCAGCCCATGCGCAGGACGGTTCCGGCGGACTGCCGGAACGGCTGCTGGCCTGATTCAAAGTCTGAAATGATTTTGACGGTCACTCACGGAAGTAATGATTCCGCTGACTGCCGTCATAGCGACCGGTGTGAAGGCAGCAGTTTTTGAAAGCTGCGTCCTGACCCACACGGACATGGATCATTGCGACCGAGCTTTTCATGAAGCTCCTTATCCCCATGCACGACGCGAAGGCCGCGCTTTACGCGTGTCTCGGACGGGAAACCTTTGCGTCGCTTGCTGGTGATTTCGAAAAAAGGGGCTTTCTTGATCGAACGATTGGTTTGCCATACGGCCTCCGGGTTGTGGGTTATGGTTGTGGAACGACGACGCGCATGCGCCGCCGAAAAATTGGTCAGGAAGCCGGGATTCGCACCCGGACCGTCGCGTTCACAACGCGAAATGCTGCTGTTACACCACAATCCTGAAATAGCCTGCCGAGCAGTAGCCGACAGGCGAAGGCTGGAGCCTCTGGTCGGACTCGCACCGACGAATACGAGTTTACGAAACTCGCCCTGTAGCTGCTGAGGCACAGAGGCAAATGGCGTCCACGGCAGGAATTGCACCTGCGACCTCCACCTTCGCACGGTGGCGCTCTGATCTAACTGAGCTACGTGGACAATTGGTATCCGTGGCCGGTCTCGCACCGGCTAGGGTCGGATTGAAAATCCGGGCGCGCGAGCTGCTTTGCATTCACGGACGAAAGTGGTCGCCTCAGAGTCGCGGAGAAACAGAGTGGCTGCTCACCGGCGAACCTTAACTCTGTGAACTCCATTCCTCCGTGGCGATGGTCCGAACCGGACCGGCCTGCTGGCGCTAACGGCGAACCGCGCGCGTCTTGTAGGTGAGGAACGGTCGGAATGTCGCGATGACGGACGCGAGTCCGGTATCAACGAGGTCCTGAATCACTGCCTCGATGTTTTTGTATGCGGCCGGTGCTTCCTCATAGAGGAGATCGCGCTGCTCACAAATGACCCGGCCGCCCAGCGGCGTTTGGACCAACTGGTGCGCGCCAAAGCGTTCGCGCATTCGCAAACGGCTTTCGCTGCGTGCCCATTTGCGGCCAGCACCGTGTGCCAGCGACCAGGCGTGACTCTCACCGTCGCCAGTCGGCTTGACGACATAGCACAACGAACCGCGTGAACCCGGAATGACAACAAACTCGTTGTCAGCCGCGACCGTACCTTTGCGGTGAACCCACACAATCTCACCGTCATTTTCGTGACGGGTGATGCTGTTATGGCAACCGTCCCAGACATATTCGGCTTCCGCACCGAGCTTGGAGGCAAAACGCCTGGCAATGAGCGTACGATTTGCCTTCGCCCATCTCACGGCATAGTTGTGGCCATTGAGATATTCCTCGCCGGCAAACGACTCTCCAGCCACGCCGGAAGTGCGATACTCATTCACATGAGCGCGCAGGATGGATTCGCCCAAACCGCGCGAGCCGCTGTGGACGAGGATGACGAGTTGGTCCTTTCCGATGCCCGTGCGCTTGAACGCCACGGTATCGTGAACTTTTTCCACCGCTTGAATCTCGGCGAAGTGGTTTCCACCACCGATTGTGCCAAGGTCGGAATCGAACTCCGTGGACTGCAAATCCGATGCGGCGAGATAATCGCCAGCATCTTCATCCCACGGGTGTTCGAGGTGGAAATACAATTCCGCCCAGCGGTCGAGCTTGGCGTCATGTCGGACAAGGTCCGTCTTGAACAACGTCATGCCGCAACCGATGTCGCCGCCGATCAGGTGCGGATAAATATCACCTTCAGTTACAAACGCGGCGCCCACGGGCGTGCCTTTGCCCGGATGCAAATCCGGGAAACCGACGGCGAGCCACACACCTTCAAGCTTGGCGGTAGCGTAGAGCTGGCGCATCGCTTCGCCCTCAATCCAGCTTTTGGACGAGGCGATAAACGACGCAAAAACACGTTGGTTGAAACCTTGCCGTCATCTAAAACTGCAAGGAATTCTTGGGCTTTTATTTCAGCAACAACACGATTGCGAATCGGGTCGAATGATTTACTTATATAGGCTCGTTCCAAGCGATGCTTGGTGTTGCCAGTTTTGGCGCGAATCATGGCATCCATAACGTTTTGCCACGAGCGAGTTACGCTTTCCGCATCGCCAACTTGTAAATGTGTTCGTGCCATTTGCAGATGAAACCCCGCAAAATGATGTGGCTGGTTTTTTAGGGCAAGCAACTGAATTGCCTCATTTTTGTCCTTAGTCCCTAAGCTTTCCTGTTTTCCCGTTTCATAATCTTGACACCACCAGACTTTACCCCCTCTATTCTTTCGCCTTATAAACATTCGATAACGATTTTTCATAATTTTGTCATTATCGAGGATAACCGATTTATAAACTTCAGCGTTAGGGTGCAGTGGGAGAGTGCAATCGAATTGTTTAAGGGCAATTCAAAGTGCGTTTTCCTGCTGACCATTTTGCTGACAGTTGACCCTAAAACCTCACAGAAAGCCCCAAATTTCAGCATTTAGGCTGGAGGCGAGGGTCGGAATCGAGCGCCTTTGGGGGCGGACGACAGTGATATCGTGCCTGATTTTATAGGCTATTCAAGCTGATTGTGTCACTATTGCTAACCCCCGGTTTCCACTTGGTTTGTTAGCCATTTTGTTAGCCATTGTTGACACCTCGGCCCAAATGGAATCATCAAGCAAGGCGCGCCTGACCGGGTTCACTTTTCTGTACCACACATGAGTTAGTCCAGGGAAAGGCCAGACAATGAAAGGCAAACGGTATACGACGGAAGACAAGATACGCATATTGCGGGAAGTGGATGGCGGGAAGAGTGTGGGTGAGGTCTGCCGGGACAAGAACATCGCCGAGCAGACGTTTTACCGGTGGAAGCGGACCTTTGGCATGATGGATGTTTCCGAGGCCCGGCAGCTCAAGGAGCTCCAGAAGGAAAACACCGAGTTAAAGAAGATGCTGGCCGAATCGCTGTTGAAGAACCGGGTCTTGGAGGCCGTATTGCATTGCTGACAGGAATTCATTTGGCGAATGCTGTTTGTTAGTTCAGATGAAAACATGACCAGATAATCGAGGATTCATTGACTGCGTTGACAGGCTTTGTTAGAAACTATTACGTTGGTTCCCAAAAGCAGTCCGTGTCTCAGAAGAATCGGAAGCTTTTTCTTCTAGGGCCTGTTGAAGTTGTCAGAATGTGAAGCAGCACGAAACACCGGTTTTGCAGGTTTTGCTTCTGTGGCTTAAGTGCATTTCAGGGTCACAAGTGAATTGTTTTAACCTGATGTCGTCTGCTGGTGCCACCGTTTCTTGAGAGTAATACCGCATGGTCGACCTACTTCCCAAATGTTGAATCAACTCAATTCCTATGAAAACTTTTTCTTTCTTTCTTGTTTTGGTTCTGGTGTTGATTGCTTTTGATGGCCGCAGCCAGACCTATCAATTGACCGACTTGGGTGTATGGGTGGGAACAAATTCATACGCACAGGGAATCAATAATCAGAGCCAGGTGGTTGGTTATCGGAATACGCCGACCGGAGCGCGCGCCTTTCTCTACCAGGCGGGAGCCGTAACCGATTTGGGATTGCTGGGCATGGTGGCCACCAACAGTTATGCCTTAAGCATTAACAATCAGGGTCAGGTGGTCGGATTTGCCGAAACCACAAATGGTTCCCGTGCTTTTCTTTATCGGAACGGAAGCATTACCAACCTTGGTGCCTGGCAGGGCTGGGACAGTTTTGCCTACGGTATCAGTGGTGATGGCCACATTATTGGCTATATTGACACGCCGAAGGGAGCGCGAGCATCACTCTATTACAATGGCAATGTTGTCAGACTGGGAACTTTGGGTGGAACAAACAGCATGGCCTTTGGCGTCAACGGTGCGTTGCAGGTGGTCGGTGCCTCTCTAACCGCGAACAATGCAACAACGCATGCTTTTCTCTGGCAGAACGGCTCCATGCTTGATCTCAACCACTTACTGCCGTTCAACAGTAGTTGGGAATTGGTGGAGGCCCGTGGCATCAATGAACTGGGGCAGATAGTGGGATGGGGGCAAATCAATGATCAAGAACGCGCCTTCCTGTATAAAAGCGGAAATGTTGCGGATCTGGGTCTCTTGTCCGGGGGCACCAATAGTTATGCCTTTGGGATGAACAACTCAAACAGCATCGTTGGCACGGCATCCAGCACTTCTGGGACGCACGCCTTTTTGTGGCAAAATGGATTTATCAACGATTTGAACGATTTGATAAATCCGGGTTCAGGCTGGGAACTGCGTGAAGCCTGGGGAATCAACGATTCAGGGCAAATAGTCGGTTGGGGCGTGATTAACGGGCAGGCACATGCATTCCTGTTGACGCCAACGCCAACCACAGCTACCACGGCCTCAACCGTAGGATTAGCCCTCGTTTCCAAAGTGCAGTCGCTTGCCATCACCCCGTTGGCAAGCTCGCTGCCGACAGTTGTGATCACCAATCCAGTGAACAATGCCACTTTCCCGGCTCCGACCAACCTCACCATCAACGTGACGAACAGCGACAGCAGTGGAACGGTGACTCAGGTTCAGTTTCTGGTTGGAACCAGACTGTTGGGCGTCAGGACGAACAGTCCCTACAGTGTGACTTGGAGTAATGCTCCGGTGGGGACACATGCCTTGACTGCCATTGCCACCGACAACGCTGGCCTGAGCGGCACCTCCAGCGTGGTGAATGTCAGCATCAGCACCAACCTGCTGCCGATTGCTGATGCGCACGTCCGGGATGGCAGTTACACCAACACCAATTTTGGCACCAACACTGTGATGGAATGTCTGACAACAACGACCAACGGCAATAATCGCGACATTTACTTCAAGTTTGATCTCAGCAACGTCAGCAGCAACATCAGTAGTGCCAAATTGAGCGTCTTTGCCAAGCTGAGCGGGACGGGTTCGGTCAGCAACACAGTGTATTCGGTAACCAACACGAGCTGGCTGGAAACGAACATCACCTGGAACAACAAACCGTCGCGGGTGACGGCGTTGACGACCAACAGTGTGACAGGCACCAATTGGTATCTATTTGATGTCACTAGTTTCATTCAATCCCAAAAGAATACCGGTTCAAATATTGTGAGTCTCGCTTTACACGACCCGACCAACTACAGCCTGCTCATCAGCATAAACTCCAAGGAAAACACAACCAACAAACCGGCCTTGGTTATAGTGACCACCAACAGCCCCTTGAGCGTGAGCATCACCAATCCGGTCAATAATGCCCTCTTTGCCGCTCCGGCGAATATCACGATCAACGCTAGTGCCTCTGACAGCGATGGAACGGTGACCCAAGTTCAATTTTTCCAGGGAACGAACAGTTTGGGAGTGACAACCAGCGCACCTTACACCCTGACTTGGAGCAATGTGACGTCCGGCACGTATACTTTAACAGCTCGTGCCAGCGATGATCGGGGGCTGGTATCAACCTCAAGCGTCGTCAGTATCGTTGTTGCCATCCCACCTTCAATCTCAGTTCAACCCACTAATCAGACGGTCAGACAAGGCAGCAATGCGGTATTCACCGTGACGGCGACGGGGACTGCTCCCTTGAGCTATCAGTGGCGGTTTAACACGACGAACATTCTGGCGGGAGCAACAAATACGTCGCTGACGCTGACCAACGTTCAAACAACCAACATGGGCAATTACTCGGTGGTAGTGACGAACGCGGCAGGAAGCGTGACCAGTTCCAATGCGGTGCTCGCCTTGCTGACCGCCCCATCCATCACGATCCAACCGACCAATCAGACGGCGGTGCAAGGCGGCAATGTGACATTTAGCGTGACGGCAACGGGGACCGCTCCGCTCAATTATCAATGGCGGTTCAACACGACGAACCTGCTGATTGGGGCAACGAACAGTACTTTGATAATGACCAACGTCCAGACCACCAACGCGGGCAATTATTCGGTGGTGGTGACCAATGTAATCGGCAGTGCGACCAGTTCCAATGCGGTGTTGACGGTGAATGTGCCGCCAACGATCACCACGCAACCGACGAATCAGACGGTCAGACAAGGCAGCAATGCGGTATTCACCGTAACGGCGGCAGGAACCGCTCCATTGAGCTATCGGTGGCTGTTCAACGGGACAAACATGACGGGAGCGACAAACACATCGCTGACCATCACCAACGCTCAGACCACCAACGCGGGCAATTATTCGGTGGTGGTGACCAATGTGGCGGGCAGCGTGACCAGTTCCAATGCGGTGCTCGCCTTGCTGACCGCCCCATCCATCACGATCCAACCGACCAATCAGACGGCGGTGCAAGGCGGCAATGTGACATTTAGCGTGACGGCAACGGGGACCGCTC